>ENA-OWPN01001828-OWPN01001828.1-human-gut-metagenome-genome-assembly--contig:-NODE-1828-length-16237-cov-19.060561_pt1 | contig 16237 bp, 10 predicted proteins | sample MGYA00248266_ERZ651850 | MGnify/ENA primary metagenome ERZ651850 (study PRJEB26924, sample SAMEA4378296) | human gut metagenome | biome: human gut; feature: human-associated habitat; material: faeces... | reverse complement strand
TTCAACAAGGAAAAGATGTTCAGGTATCTGCCCAGCAAGGTATATGCCAAACTGATTGATGTAATTGACAACGGTGCACCGCTGGACCGCAGCATTGCCGATGAAGTGGCTGCGGGAATGAAGAAGTGGGCGCTTGAAATGGGAGCTACTCACTACACGCACTGGTTTCATCCGCTCACCGAAGGTACTGCCGAGAAGCACGACGCTTTCGTGGAGCATGACGGCAAGGGCGGCATGATGGAAGAATTCACAGGCAAGTTGCTTGTGCAGCAGGAACCCGACGCATCCAGCTTCCCAAACGGCGGCATCCGCAACACGTTCGAGGCACGCGGCTATTCCGCATGGGATCCCTCTTCTCCCGCGTTCATAGTAGATGATACGCTCTGCATCCCGACCATTTTCATCGCCTACACGGGTGAATCCCTGGACTACAAAGCACCGTTGCTCAAAGCGCTGCGTGCGGTGGACAAGGCAGCGGTAGACGTATGCCACTATTTCAACCCGGACGTAAAGAAAGTAGTGGCGTACTTGGGCTGGGAGCAGGAATACTTCCTGATTGACGAAGGCCTTTACGCCGCCCGTCCCGACCTGTTGATGACCGGACGCACACTGACCGGACACGACAGCGCCAAGAACCAACAACTCGAAGACCACTACTTCGGTGCCATCCCTCCGCGTGTGGCAGCCTTTATGAAGGAGTTGGAAATCGAAGCGCTGAAACTCGGAATCCCCGTCAAGACCCGCCACAACGAGGTAGCTCCCAACCAGTTCGAGTTGGCTCCTATCTTCGAGGAATGCAACCTTGCAGTGGACCACAATATGCTCATCATGGCTTTGATGCGCAAGGTGGCACGCAACCACGGCTTCCGCGTACTGTTACACGAAAAGCCGTTCAAGGGTGTCAACGGCAGCGGCAAGCACAACAACTGGTCGCTGGGTACGGACACGGGCATCTTGCTCCATGCCCCCGGCAAACTACCCGAAGACAACCTGCGTTTCATCACCTTCGTAGTAAATACCTTAATGGCTGTTTACAAGCATAACGGATTGCTGAAGGCCAGCATCTCCAGCGCCACAAATGCCCACCGGCTGGGAGCGAACGAAGCGCCTCCCGCAATCATATCCAGCTTCCTCGGCAAGCAGCTGAGCCAAGTACTGGAACATATTGAGGAAAGCACTAAGGACGACCTCATCAGCCTCAGCGGCAAACAGGGCATGAAGCTGGACATTCCGCAGATACCCGAACTGATGATAGACAACACCGACCGAAACCGTACCAGTCCGTTTGCCTTTACGGGCAACCGCTTCGAATTCCGCGCCGTAGGTTCGGAAGCCAACTGTGCCAGCGCCATGATTGCCCTGAACTCCGCCCTTGCCGAGCAATTGGTGGAATTCAAGAAAGATGTAGACGAGCTTATCGAAAAGGGGGAACCGAAGATTTCGGCTATCCTCGATGTTATTCGCAAATACATCAAGATATGCAAACCTATCCACTTCGACGGCAACGGCTACAGTGACGAATGGAAAGCCGAGGCCAAGAAACGCGGATTGGACTGTGAAACCAGTGTACCCCTCATCTTCGACAACTATCTGAAGCCCGAAAGCATCCGTATGTTCGAGTCAGTAGGTGTGATGACGCAAAAGGAACTGGAAGCCCGCAACGAAGTGAAGTGGGAAACCTATACCAAGAAAATTCAGATTGAAGCCCGCGTACTCGGTGACTTGGCGATGAATCACATCATCCCCGTAGCCACGCAGTATCAGACGGAGTTAATAGACAATGTCTACAAGATGAAAGACCTCTTCCCGGCAGAGAAAGCTGCAAAACTGTCTGCCAAGAATCTGGAACTCATCGAAGAGATTGCCGACCGCACCACCTTCATCAAGGAGCACGTGGATGCCATGATAGAAGCCCGCAAGGTTGCCAACAAGATTGAGTGTGAACGTGACAAAGCCATCGCTTACCACGATAACATCGTACCGATGATGGAAGAAATTCGTTATCACATCGACAAGCTGGAACTCATCGTCGACAACCAGATGTGGACATTGCCGAAGTACAGGGAACTGTTATTTATAAGATAAGGGAGGAAAGGAGTGAAATCCTGACTCTGAAATTATCTATTTCTTTTGTTGGTTGTTTTAAGTTTGCAGAGAGAGAGGTGCCGTGACGGTAGTTCTCTCTCTTTTTATCATGCGATGCAAAACCATTTACCTTCACCATTCAAGGAACTTTCCCCTCTCCCTGCGCTTCTGCAACTCCTCCTTCAGAAAACGCTGACGGTCTTTGGCGATATAGCGGCGGGCAAAGATATTGGGAACGGCTACTCCCAACGCAATACAAAGAATTATCAGTGAAGCATTGATGCCGTTGGATACAGCCACCGTCACCTCACCTACCACTCCGTGCATATTGATAAGGGCAACCAGTGCACGATACATCAGTACTCCCGGAATCATCGGAATGACGGAAGGAATAGTGAGCACGTGATTGGGCACATGAAACCAGTGGACAGCCTTTACCGCCACCAGACTCACCACCATAGCCCCCGTAAAGGAACCGATGACAGGACCGAGTCCCAGCTCGAAGTTGACAAAGTTACGCGTACACACCGCAAGCATTCCTCCTATCGCAACCACCCACAACAGACGGCGCTGGATATTGAATATCATGGAAAAGCCCATAGCAGATATGGCCGCTGCAATGGCGTATATATAGTAAGGATCGTGCGGAACCATGCTCAATTCGCTGAATTTCTTGTCAATCACCACATCTTCCATAGCCAGCAGACGCATGGCTATCACAATGCCGAAAGCCATAGCACACACCATCAGCACCGTATTGACGGCACGCACAATACCCACCTGTATGTAGTTGTCAATCATATCATCCACAAAATTAATGATGGGAACTCCCGGCACAATGAACAGCGCACAGGCCAGCAGCGGATGATATGGAGTGCCCGAAAGCCCTGTAAAGGTAGTGACATAAGCAAGACAGGTTGCCACCAATGCCGCAATGGCGATACTCATATAAAGATTGATGCCGAACTCCACGCAACGCGCACGAACACGGAATCCGGCAAAAGCCGCAATGGAGGCAAATAAAAAAGCAATCCAGTCACCGCCGAACAGCTTGCAGAAACCGCCGCAGGCAAATCCCGCTCCGATAGCCACAAGATAGGGGGTATAGTTGCGCTTCTTGTTTTTTATCTTTTCCAACTCTTCTTCGTAACGGTCCAGTGAGTAATCCTCTTCTATGGCACGCCAAGAAAGTTTGCTGATTTCGGAGATGGCGGTCATATTGATACCATGTTTCTCGCACTTTTGGAATTTGGAATAAGAGTGCGATTCATCACTCAAATTCACCACCAGCATTGTATAAGTCACGTCTATGTGAAGGTTCTCCTCGGGTAGCCCCAGGTAGGCGGCAACACGATTCATATTACGTACTATGCGATTGGTATCGGCTGCACTCTCCACTAATATTTTCCCTGTACGAAGCAATAAATCAAGCTTCCTGCGCAAGATAATCTCTTGTTCAACCATTGTTGTATCCATCAAACTTTCTACTAACTAATATCCTATTTTTACCTACCCCTAAAGAGGAGTGCAAAGATAGGCAAAATATAGAAAAGAATTTCATATCTCGCCGGAAACCCATACCTTTGCACGCATTTTTAGAAAAAGGGAAACGGACAGACCGTACTTTTGTCAATTCCCTAAAAACAAAGGCTGATTCATATGGAAATATTTTGGAACACGATTGCGCTATATAATGAAAATACTTGGTGGGCGCAAATTATCATTACCGTAACAGGCATTGTACTGACCGCACTGTTATACCGCAAACCTACCGCCGGAGTAAAACGCTCCATGAAGATATATATGGTATTCCTCAACAGCTGGATAGCTTTGGTATACTATATGATGTATTGTGACACACGCAGTTACCACCATATCCTTGCCTGTTTTTGGGGTGTAATCGCCATAATCTGGCTGTGGGACTTGTTTACCGATTATACTCCGTTTGAACGCAATCCCAAATACCAAGCACTGGTAGGCGTGCTGTATGCAATGCCTTTCCTCTACCCACTCCTGTCGTGGGCACGCGGCATGGAGTTTCCGATGATGACGACAACGGTAATGCCCTGTTCGGTAGCTGTGTTCACCATTGGTCTGTTACTGGCATTCTCACGCAAGGTCAATCTACTCGTTATCCTTTTCCTCTGTCACTGGGCACTCATCGCTTTCTCCAAAGTGTATGTGTATAAAATACCCGAAGACCTGCTGCTGGCAAGCGCCACCGTACCTGCCATTTATCTGTTCTTCAAGAACTACGTAGCCCAGAACCTGCATAAAGAAACAAAACTGAGCGCACGGCTCATGAACTGGTTTCTTATTGTGATATGCATCATTATCGGGGTGCTCTTAAGTATGCCCCTCTTTCATGGATTGAGAGAATAGCACATCACTTCTTTTTGCTTGAAAGAGCAAGTATATATCAACGCTTGTTTACCCAACAAAAAACAGACCATCCGTTTCGAGTAAACGGATGGTCTGTTTGTATCAAATGGATAATGCGTTTGGTGCTGACAGACGATGCGTTTACATGAAACGCACCATCTGTTTTGTTATCTCATCTTAGATGAACCAGCGAACATAACAGAAGTCCTGGCGGTGAGGCAGATCTGCATGCTTCGGGAACATACGGTAAGCTACTTTGAAGCTACCGGCATTCTCCAGCTTATGCTTCACTTGGAAAGTATAGAGATTACCCTCTTTCTTCACTACATTGAACGGCTCTACAGAGTAAATATGTTGCTTGCCATCCTGTGCAGTATAGGTAGTTACCAATTCCAGACCGATAGCATCATTCAAGCCCTTTTCGTCGATAACGTAAGTAATGGTGTATTCCTTGCCGCTTTCGATAGAGCCTTTAACCAGTTCTTCCGTCTTTTCAGAAGATACTACCTCGATACTGTCCCACTTGGCAACAACTTCCTCTTTCCATGCTGCGAGTTCCTTAGCCTTGGCATAGTTATTGGCAGCTAACACTTTAAAGCGTTTCGCTTCCTTAGTGTAGAACTTGCTATAGTAATCGTCCAGCTGACGCTTCATTGTGTAATGAGGTGCAATCTGTGCGATAGAGTTCTTGATAGTCCTAATCCAGCCTTCAGAATATCCCTTCTTGTTGCGTGCATAGTACAACGGCAGGATTTCCTGTTCGAGGATACTGTAAATAGTAGCAGCGTCCAGTTGGTCTTGATATTCCTGGTTCTGGTAGGTGCGTTTTTCTGTCAATGCCCAACCTGCGCCTTCACGGTAACCTTCCAGCCACCATCCGTCGAGTACGGAGAAGTTTACAACACCGTTCATCAACGCTTTCTCACCGGAAGTACCGGATGCTTCGAGCGGACGTGTCGGAGTGTTCAACCAGATATCAACGCCTGATACAAGGCGGCGAGCCAACTGCATATCGTAGTTTTCGAGGAAGATAATCTTACCCAAGAACTCAGGACGGCGGGAGATTTCGATAATTCTCTTAATCAATCCCTGACCTGCACCATCATGCGGGTGAGCCTTACCGGTGAACAGGAACTGTACCGGATAATCGGGGTTGTTCACAATCTTAGACAGACGCTCCAAGTCGGTGAACAACAAGTGTGCACGCTTGTAAGTAGCGAAACGACGTCCGAACCCAATCAAGAGCGCATTCGGGTTAATCTTGTCCAACAAAGATACAACGCGTGAAGGGTCTCCCTGATTGTTCAACCATGTCTTGCGGTATTCCTTGCGAACATAGTCAATCAGTTTGTTCTTCATAGCCATACGTGTCTTCCAAATCTCTTCGTCTGCTACATTATAGATAGCTTCCCAAATCTTAGGATTAGACTGGTCGTACCAGAAGTTTTCATCGAAGTGTGCAGCATAGAGCTGTTTCCATTCCGTAGCACTCCATGTGGGGAAGTGGACACCGTTCGTAACATAACCAACGTGCATCTCTTCCGGGAAGTAACCTTTCCAGATAGGAGCAAACATTTCCTGAGAAACTTTTCCGTGCAACCAGCTCACACCGTTCACTTCCTGAGAAGTGTTGCAAGCGAATACGGACATACAGAAACGTTCACCCTTATCGCCCGGATTGTTGCGACCGAGGTCCATAAGGTCGTCCCAAGTGATACCCATCTTAGAAGGATAGCCACCCATGTACTTACCGAAGAGACCTTCGTCAAAGTAGTCGTGACCGGCAGGAACCGGGGTATGTACGGTGTACAAAGAAGAAGCGCGCACCAACTCGATAGCCTGGTCATAAGTCAGACCTTCGGCCACGTAGTCGCAGATACGCTGTACGTTAATCAACGCTGCGTGTCCTTCGTTACAATGATATACATCTTTCTTGATACCCAGTTTCTTCAAAGTAAGAATACCACCGATACCCAACAGTATTTCTTGTTTCAGACGGTTTTCCCAGTCACCGCCATACAGCTGGTGAGTAATGGAACGGTCGAACTCGCTGTTCATCTCGTTATCCGTATCAAGCAGATAGAGGGAGATACGGCCAATATTTACTCTCCAAAGGAAAGCGTGTACGTAGTAATCCAAATAGGGAACGTCCACAACAACTTGGTTGCCGTTTTCATCCAATACACGGTCGATAGGCAACTGGCCGAAGTTCTGGGCTTCGTAGTTGGCAATCTGTTGACCGTCCATAGCCAATGTTTGAGTAAAATAACCGTAACGATACAGGAAACCGACAGCGCACAAGTCTACATTACTGTCAGAAGCCTCTTTCAAATAGTCGCCGGCAAGTACACCCAGACCACCGGAATATATCTTAAGTACATGATTCAAACCGTACTCCATGCTGAAATATGCAACAGAAGGACGATTGCTATCAGGTTTCACATCCATATAATTGCGGAACTTGGAATATACATCTTCCATTCTACGCAAAATCACTTTATCTTTAGCGAGTGCTTCGAGCTTAGCATAGCTCATACGTTCTAACAGCAGAACAGGATTCTGTCCAACTTCTTTCCAGAGAGCAGGGTCAAGGTCTTTAAACAATTCAGTAGCCTCATAATTCCATGACCACCAAATGTTACGTGCAAGTTCGGATAATTTCTCCAATTCAGCAGGGATGTGAGACTTAACGTTCACATCTTTCCAGTTCGGAGTGTTTACATTACTAACTTTAATCTTCATTGTATGATTACTTGATTGATTAATATAATTTTTTCCATCAGCCCAACTGACGCTTCATCGCATTGCGCAACGCAAGGTCGTAAGCTTCATAATAATATTGTATAAAATGCTTCCATAAAGCCTGCTCCGCCACTTGTGCCGCACGCTTACGGATTTCTTTAATTTCCGTATCTGTTTTCGTAGAGAACAAGGCTATTGTATCCCTAATACCATCCGCCACTTCGGAATAGTTATAATCCGAGCGATGCAATACCTCTACCCCATCGTTAATGCCATGCTGGTTCTTGAGGCTGTTCACCCAAAGTCCAAAGCCGGCAAGGTCGGTTGTAATGGTCGGCACATGGAAAGCCACGCTTTCCAACGGGGTATATCCCCAAGGTTCATAATAGGAAGGATAAACGCTGAGGTCCTCTCCCAATATCAAGTCGTAATAATGCTTGTTGAGAATGCCGTCTTTGCCATCCTGATAGCAGGGAACAAAAATTACCTTCACTTTATCTTCGGGACGGTTGCCCATACCAAGGTATTTTAGCATATCCAGTACTTGGTCGTGCGTCATGTTATGCAGCCAGTGCGTAATGAAAGGCACTTCCAAAGGGGTTGTATAATGTTCGTCTTTCTTCTTCAGACGTTGCTGCAAGTCTTCACGGGGATCGCCCACCCAACTGGGAACGTTGACGAAAGCCAGTACATTCTTCTTCAAGTTCTTATCGCGGTTCAGGCGGTTCAATGATTCCAAGAACACATCGATTCCCTTGTTCTTGAACTCGTAGCGGCCGCTGGTTCCGATAATGAGCGTGTCGTCATCAAAAGCCTGTCCCAAAAGACATTGGGCCACACGTAACATAGTGGAACGTGCACGTTTGCGCTTGCCCGTAAATGTAGAACCTTTCGGAACGAAATCATCTTCGAAACCGTTCATCAGGATTACATCTGCAGGCTTGTCAAGCAGTTCTTTACACTCGTTATTGGTGATTTCGCTTACAGTAGTAAAACAGTCTACGTAATGGGCGGTCTGTTTCTCTATGGAATGCTTGGACTCCATATTCAGTTCCTGCGCCATTTGGTCGCCGTTGTAAGCGAAAAGATAATCGTATAGCGGTTTGTTATTACCTGCGATAGAACGACCTATCGAGGTGGCGTGTGTAGTGAATATCGTAGCTATTTCGGGAACGGCGGTCTGCAAATAAAGCGCAGCCATACCCGTCATCCACTCATGTGCTTGGAATACAACCTTGTCCTGTTCTGTCAAATTATACCGATAGAAACTTTCTACGACCTTTCCGGTGGCATATGCAAACATGGAGGCTTCATCGTAGTCACCGTATGCGTGCAGTGAGTCCACTTGATAGTGTTCCCACATTTCCGTATAAATTTCGTTCTTTTGCGTAAAGAAAGGTTGGAAATCAACCAATATAACGATAGGCTCACCCGGAATGTTCCAACGACCTACACGAACAAAAAGGTTATCTTTTTCAATAGCATATTTTTTCCATGCGGCACAAAGGTTATCAGACTCAATAAATAAGGGATTTTCTTTTCCTTGCCAAAAGTCCGGACCCACAAAAAACACTCTATCACGAAATTTTGTCTGCAGTGTATTTGCTCTGGTAGACAAAACTGTATAGATACCGCCTACTTTATTACATACTTCCCAGCTCGCTTCGAAGATGTAATCGGGGGTAAGTAGTTCTTTAACCATATATGTTATAATCTCTTTATCTTAATTACGGCTGCAAAAGTACGCATTATTCTTTGAAAAATAGCCTTTTAATCGAAAAAACTGATTAAATGTACATAAACAATCGTTTGCATAAATGTTATAGTTAACGACAAAAGCCCGCCAATACTGGGAAAAGCGAGGATTACCTTCACAAAGAAAAAAAACACAAGTTCGGAACAATATCCGGAAAAAACGGAAGAAAATACAAAAAGCCCCGGAACTTCTTTGCGAAGTTCCGGGGCTTCCGTCAATATCAACGTATTATTTATGCTGTCAGCGCACTACCAATCAAGAAAGTAGCGGCCAAAGCCACGATAGCGTAAAGTTCGGGGAATACGGCAAGAATCAGCGTATTGCTGAACACGTCGTGTCCCTGACCGATAGCTGCGATACCATTGGCGCAAACCTGTCCCTGACGGATAGCCGAGAACAAGGCTACCAATCCCAAAGCAATACCGGCACCCAAGATAGCCGCAGCCTGAATAGCTGTCATATCCGGAGTAAGAAGACCGAAAATAGTCTGAAACATAAAGTAACCGGCAAAGCCATACAAACCCTGAGTACCGGGAAGCGCCGTCAATACCAAGAAGTTACCGAACGCACCGTCATTCTTCTTCAATGCGCCGATAGCTGCATTACCGGCAATTGTCACACCATAGGCACTACCGATACCTGACAAACCAACCATCACTGCAATGCCAATATAGGCAATCAATAAATTCATTTCCATAATCTTATTCGTTTTTTTATTGTTTATATTTTTATTTGTTACTCTTTATGAAGACTGCCCCATTTCCGTGCAGCCTTTCTTTCATGTTTTTAATTCTTAATTTTTAAACGGCTTATATTCTTTACCTCCTCCTTCGTAACCGGAATTCTTGAAAAACTCTACGAAGGTCAGACGCATGGGGTGAACCATCGCACCAAGCACGTTCATAAAGATATTGATGGCATGGCCGATGACGAATATCAGTACCATTACAATCGGTCCTGCAATGACATTATCGGGGCTCATACCCACTGCCAGACTGTTGAACACACCGGCAAGGATACCGCCTGAGAGTCCGAGTGCAAACAGACGTACATATGACAGCACATCACCGAGTAATCCCGTCGCCATATTATAGGAATCCCAGAATCCGAGACCGATATTGAGGAATATATTCTTTCCCGGACTATTGTAGAGGAATATCATAGCTGCCGCCACACCGAGGATGCACAAGTGGACTGTACCGCCCAACGGCATAACTTCCGGCAACAATGCCCCCGCTCCGCAGGAAACCAATAATATAATCCAACCAATCGTAGCTACGGCATACTTGAACCCGAACTGAATGGCTTGATTCACCGCCTTCAGCACCATACCGAACAGAATCTGTATCGCACCGAGTATCAATGACAGCTGGAACATATCGTTATTGTCCATGAACAAATGTTCTTTCATCTTTTGGAAGAAAGGCAGGTTGATATCGTAGATATTTGCTCCGAAGAACGTTCCTGTCAGCAATCCGCAGAAGAAGGTGGATGCCGCCAATACTTGTATCAATGAGAGGATAGGCTTCATCGTCGCACTGATATTCTTGGCGAACAGACGATACAGGGTTGCTCCGAGAAACAGGAATAATCCGTAACCGGAGTCTCCCAAACATAAGCCGAAGAACACCATAAAGAAAGGTGCAAAGAACGGCGTCAGGTCCAGTTCGTTATACTTGGGCAGCATATAGAGCTTGCATATCGGCTCGAACCATGCAAAGAAACCTTTGTTGTTCAACCGGATAGGTACATTGTCGCCCGGCACGGGAGAGGTAACCTCGTAATACACATGCTGCGCATCCAGCCATGCCGAAATCTCTTCTATATTGGAAGCCGGCGCCCAACCTTGCAGCAGCATCAGCTTCTCTCCTGCCGTAGATTCCGTGTTCAGCATTACTTTGGAGAATTCCATATCGGTGTTCACCTCTTTCAAGGCTGCACGCAACGAAGGAATTTCTTTTTCGGCAAGTACCTTCAGTTTCTCCTCGTTATCCGCCAAAGCCTGTTCCGTCTCGTCACAAAGAACTTGTACGCGTTCCAGTGAATAAGGCGGCAGCTTTGCCTGTTCTGCATCCAAATCTACTTCTTCCGCATTCTTGGTTACGGTAATGAAATAGATGCGTGAGGACAGACGACTGATAACCATTGCATTATAGGTAGCTTCCCATGCTTCGTCATAATTGCCTTCCGAACAACTGTAAAAGCCCACCGTCAGCCCGGCATCGTGCAGACGCGACAGCTCGGCAGGTTCAAAGTTACCCCAAGGTTCCAAAGCGGCTTTCTCCTTCTGATAGGCCTGCAATTGCTGTTGCAACTTATTCTTTTCAGCTTGCAGTTCGTCCGCTTCGTTCAGCACTTCCAAGCCACGGATTGCCGAAGCGGGTGTCTCAGCAGCCACCGGTTTGGCGGGTTTGAACGCCTGCAACAGTTTCTCCGTTGCTTGCAGACGGGCGGACAGGCGAATACTATCCTGCAGCTCCGTGTTGTCGGCCACGCCTTGCTGTTTCTCGGCCACGTGTACTACACCGAGGTCGCGCACACCGTTCAGGAATGCTTCATACTCCTTATGATATACAAGGAACGTGAGCTTCTTCATTTTTGTAATCATGCTTCTGTCTCCTTCCTTTTCTCTTGGTGGGACTTCATTATTTTCTGCGATGATTTGGAGAGGTTCTCCTCATCTTCCATAAATCGTTTGATTTTGCGCAGTGCATCCTGATAGCCCGGAATCTGTACTTTCTCAAAAAGATTCACCTTTTGGGTGGTCTTTTTACGCGCATGTTCCAGCAAGTTCAGCTTGGCAACGGTAAACTCCCGTTCAATGGCCGTGTGTGCCAGTTCCTTGAGCAAGTGCAACCCGTCTGCATACCATTTGGGCGCATTGAACAAGCTGTAAGGGCGTATCTCGAAATCTACATTTTCGAGCAACGGCACTCTTACGCCGGCAATCTTCTTCACACCAAGATGAACATCGCTGACCTTTATCAATGAGGCGTCAAACTCATTCCAAAGGGCGAACATGGCTTCATAAGCTTGGATTTCCTTTTCCAACCTCGCATCCAGTGCGGCAGCATCGGCTTTGCAGCGCTTCACTTCCATACGCAGGGCGCTCTCCTTGTTCTTGATGATGGGGAGCGTACGCACGCGTACTTTCAGTTGCTTTTCCAGCTGTTGGAGCGACGTTTTATTATATTGAAACTTAATAGCCACTTCGTTAGTGATTAATTATTAATTATTAGTGATTAGTTTTCGGCTTTAGGCCAGAATTCGTCCACAAGTTCTTTCTTGATGTTCACTTCCTCCGGACGGAAATACTTACCGAACAAGCTCCAGGCTACATCGAGCATTTCTGTAGTATCGAGGTTTACATCAATAGCCAGCAACTGGTTGGAGTAGTCCTTGGCAAAGGCGAGGGTACGTTCGTCGTAATTTGTCAGGTCGAAACCGTTCTCAAGTTTAGTCTTGGCGTTGGCGGCATCGGCATACAGACGTACGGCGGCATTCATCACCTGCGGATGGTCTTTACGTGTCTTCTTACCCGTAACAAGCTGTTTCAAACGTGACAATGAGCGGAACGGGTCGACGATAACCTTGCCGATGTCACTGTCGCGGCGGAGGAACAACTGTCCCTCAGTGATATAACCCGTATTATCAGGCACAGCGTGCGTAATATCGCCACCTGACAAAGTAGTCACGGCGATAATCGTGATGGAACCGCCGCTGGGGAACTGTACTGCTTTCTCGTAAATCTTCGCCAAATCCGAATAGAGAGAACCCGGCATGGAATCTTTGGACGGAATCTGGTCCATACGGTTGGACACGATAGCTAATGCGTCGGCATAAGAGGTCATATCCGTAAGCAACACCAGTACCTTTTCATTATTGTTTACCGCAAAATATTCGGCGGCAGTCAGTGCCATGTCCGGAATCAGCAGACGTTCTACGGGCGGGTTTTCGGTTGTATTCATGAAGCTGACGATACGGTCGAGCGCACCGGCATTGGAGAATACGTTCTTGAAGTACAGGTAGTCGTCATTCGTCATACCCATACCGCCGAGGATAATCTTGTCGGTTTCCGCACGCAAGGCCACGTTGGCCATCACTTGGTTGAAAGGCTGGTCGGGGTCTGCAAAGAACGGGATTTTCTGTCCGGACACCAGTGTGTTGTTCAGGTCGATACCTGCAATACCGGTTGCAATCAGCTCGGAAGGTTGTTTACGGCGTACCGGATTTACGGACGGACCGCCGATTTCCACTTCCTGACCTTCGATGGACGGACCGCCGTCGATAGGATCACCGAAAGCGTTGAAGAAACGTCCGGCAAGCTGGTCGCTCACTTTGATTGTGGGAGCCTTGCCCAAGAACACGACCTCTGCATTGGTGGGAATACCTTCCGTACCCTCAAACACCTGCAAAGTCACATCGTCACCGGCAATCTTAACCACCTGGGCCAGCTTGCCGTTTACGGTTGCCAACTCATCATACCCTACCCCCGTGGCTTTCAGCGAGCACGTGGCTTTCGTAATTTGAGTAATCTTAGTATATATTTTTTGAAATGCTTTTGTTGCCATCTTATTATTTATGCTTTACGTTCTTCAATCAATTCCTGCAACTGTTTGTAGAAATTGTCATACTCTTCCGATTTGAATTTCGAATAATTCATCTGTTTGCAGATGTTAATCATCTTCTTGAAGTAATCCATTACCTCGTTGAAGTTGTCGAACTCAAATTCCGTATGGCAGATGTCAATTACCATGTTGAGAATATCCTCCTGACGCTCCATGGGAGTTACGGCATCAATCTCATCGAAAGCATCCTGTTGCAGGATAACGAAGTCAATCAGTTCCGACTTCCAGAAGATTACGTGATATTCTACGGGCACACCGTCATCACCCAAAATATTGATTTGTTCCGCAATTTCCTTACCGCGTTGCAGACGGGTCTTGACTTCATTCACCTTGCCAATCCATTCACCGTTGATACGTTTGGCTATATAATCCTCAAATTCGGGATATTCGATATATTTGGAATACGAGTCAATCGGGTTTACGGCAGGATAACGCTTCTTATCCGCACGGTCTTGTTCAAGAGCGTAGAAACAACGGGCCACCTTCTTGGTATTCTCGGTTACGGGCTCTTTCAGGTTACCGCCGGCAGGAGATACCGTACCGATGAACGTAATGGAACCGGTTTCGCCATTGTTCAGCTTCACGTATCCGGCACGGCCGTAGAAGTTGGAAATGATAGAAGACAAGTCCATAGGGAATGCGTCGGGACCGGGCAACTCTTCCATACGGTTGGACATCTCGCGCAATGCCTGAGCCCAACGGGAAGTGGAGTCTGCCATCAACAACACCTTCAATCCCATGCTGCGATAGTATTCCGCAATCGTCATGGCTGTGTACACAGACGCTTCACGGGCAGCTACCGGCATATTAGAGGTATTGGCGATGATAATGGTACGTTCCATCAGCTTACGTCCTGTATGCGGGTCTACCAATTCGGGGAACTCCGTAAAGATTTCCACAACCTCGTTGGCACGCTCACCACAGGCGGCAATGATTACAATGTCGGCTTCCGCTTGTTTGGAGATGGCATGCTGAAGCACCGTCTTGCCTGTACCGAACGGGCCGGGGATAAATCCCGTACCGCCTTCCACTATCGGATTGACGGTATCAATCACACGTACACCGGTTTCCAATAATTTGAAAGGACGCGGTTTTTCTTTGTAGTTCGTCATGGCACGCTTTACGGGCCACTTCTGAATCATATTTACTTTAACCTCATTGCCTTCCTCGTCAGTCAGGACAGCAATCGTATCCTCAATGCCGTAATCACCTTCCTCTACGATAGACTTCACGGTGCATACGCCTTTCTGTTCGAAAGGAACCATGATTTTCAGCGGCTGGAAGTTCTCGTCCACCTGTCCCAGCCATGCAGCGGCTTCCACTTGGTCGCCGGCTTTTGCCAGAGGTACGAAATGCCATTTACTTCCTTTATCCAACGGATACGTATATTGTCCGCGCTTCAGGAAAACGCCATCCATTTTGTCAAGGTCGTTTTGCAGACCGTCATAGTTTTTAGAAAGCATACCGGGACCCAATGTCACTTCAAGCATATGTCCGGTAAACTCGGCTTCGGCTCCCACTTTCAGTCCACGGGTGCTTTCAAACACCTGTACGTAGACCTGGGTTCCTACCACCTTAATAACCTCCGCCATCAGCCTGTCTCCGCCGGTCGAGATATAACAAATCTCGTTCTGCGCCACAGGGCCGTCAACGACGAGGGTCACCATGTTGGCTATTACGCCACTAACAGTTCCTTTTGTTGCCATATAATTATGTAATTTATTTTATCTGAATTCTGCGGGTATCTGCACTTCATCCTTCAATGTAGCAATGATGCTACGGAACAGTTGGCTACCCTTTTCTTTATCCAATGAAATCCAACGCTCTATCATTTCAAGCTGTAACAAGAATACGAACAGACGCTCCACTGTGAAGTAGTCGAAGAAGGTTGCCTCCTCCATCCAGTTCCACCGCAATTGGTCAATCTTTTTCTCCCGTTCCACCAGTTCTTCCGTTTCACTGATTTTCACCAGCTGGTCCAACCATTCCACTTCACCGCTCAATCCGAAATCGCGTGCACCGGAGGTACGCAAAGCCTCGCAGACTTCCGTATCCCCTACTATCAGAGGAGCCACATCCATCTTGAACTTTCGTGCCGTCAAGGCAACCAGTACATTATTTATCACAAGATTAAAACCAAACCATGCAGACACAAACTTATTCTTGCACTTCATGGCATAGGCATAGTAAAGTGCCGCCAAGCGATCTTCATGCAAGAAGTCATCTTCGGCGGTCAGATTGAAATATTCGGAAATAAAAGTAGAGAGGTAAGACGGGAACACACGTTCGGAGACTTCACCACCTTCTTTCAGCAATGAAATGTACTCAGCCAACTCTTCCGCCGAGTAGTTTCCCCGCGAATCTATAGCTGCGTCCTTGTCTTTCAATAATTTCAAGACATTCGCATTGTCGAACTGAAGATAAAACAAGTCTATCAACTTTCTATCCTCCTCAGACAAAGCCGGATACAGTTCCGTCTTGAAATCAGCTACCGTATAGCTCAATTTGCTATCCTCCAAAGTGAGTTCTGGCAAACCGGCTACCAAGTAATAATATTTACTCATAATCCTGTAGGGAATTAAAACAACATTTCCACTAATTGCGGACGCAGGAATTCCTTGAAGTAATTCATAAATTCTTCTTC
>ENA-OWPN01001827-OWPN01001827.1-human-gut-metagenome-genome-assembly--contig:-NODE-1827-length-16241-cov-3.177499_pt1 | contig 16241 bp, 13 predicted proteins | sample MGYA00248266_ERZ651850 | MGnify/ENA primary metagenome ERZ651850 (study PRJEB26924, sample SAMEA4378296) | human gut metagenome | biome: human gut; feature: human-associated habitat; material: faeces... | reverse complement strand
GCTCTACCAACTGAGCTATGGCACCATTGTTTCTCTTTTGCGGTTGCAAAGGTAGATAAACTTTTTGAATGTACAAACTATTTTGAAAGAAAAAACACTGATAAAAACATAATGCGTTTATTATCAGTGCTTTTATTACAAATTATTTTTCTTTCAAAGGGTTCCAGCCTTGGGCTTTTAGCACAAATTCCTGCCCATCGCGGGTGATGAGTGCACACCCTAATTCCGGTTTCGTGATATGGCCGATCACTTTCACCCCTTCTATGCTTGAAACTTTTTCATGTTCAGTCAGGGGCACGGTGAATAGCAATTCGTAATCCTCGCCACCATTCAGGGCGCAAGTCGTTACGTTCATATTTAGTTCTTCGGCCATTACGGCTGTTTGGAAATCAATAGGAATACGTTCCTCATAAACCCGGCAACCGGTATTGCTTTGCGAGCATATATGCATTAATTCGGATGAAAGCCCGTCTGATACATCCATCATGGCAGTAGGTTTGATACCTGCTTTCGCCAACTTTTCAATAATATCTTTGCGTGCTTCCGGCTTCAACTGGCGTTCCAGGATATACTCTTTTCCTGAGAAATCCGGATTCGCCTCTTTCTGTCCCTGGAAAACAGCTTTCTCTCGTTCCAATAATTGAAGTCCCATGTAGGCAGCTCCCAAATCACCACTCACACAGATCAAATCCGTGTCATGCGCCCCGTTTCGGTAGACTACCTTGTCTTTATCCGCTTCACCTATACAGGTAATGCTGATAGCCAGTCCGGTTACGGATGAGGTGGTGTCTCCACCTATAATATCTACATTATGTAGCTGGCAAGCCAGTTTCAGTCCATCGTAAAAATCCTCCAGATCTTCTATGCAAAAACGCTTCGATACAGCCAGAGATACGGTAATCTGCTTCGGAGTGCCATTCATGGCATAAATATCCGAGAAGTTCACCATGGCGGATTTATACCCCAAATGTTTCAGTGGTGTATAAACCAAGTCAAAGTGTACCCCTTCCATCAGCAAGTCGGTGGTAACCAATGCCTCTTTGTCTTTAAACTCCAACACTGCGGCATCATCACCTACACCATACTTTGTTTCCGGATTCTTCAACTCAATATCCTTTGTCAAATGCTTGATGAGGCCAAATTCGCCCAATGTTGTTATTTCTGTTCTGTTTGTTTCCTGCATATCTTTTTAAACTCTGTTAATCAGTTCGCGCATAATGGTAGTCATACGTGGCTGCGCTTCATCTGCTGCCTTCTGAACTTCTTCGTGCGAAACTTCCACTATTTTTCCTTCCACACCCAAATCGGTGATGACTGATACTCCAAACACTTTAATGCCACAATGGTTCGCTACAATCACTTCGGGTACTGTAGACATACCTACGGCATCAGCCCCCAAGATATGGAACATCTTGTATTCAGCCGGAGTTTCAAAAGTAGGTCCCTGTGTTCCGATGTACACACCTTGTTGCACCTTGATACCCTTTTCTTTAGCTATTTCCAATGCCTTGTCGATCAGTTCTTTGGAGTAGGCTTCACTCATATCCGGGAAACGTGGTCCGTAATCAATGTTCTTTCCGTGTAGCGGGTGTTCAGGGAAAAAATTGATATGGTCTCTGATAATCATCAGGTCACCGATTTCAAAATCAGCATTCGTACCGCCGGCAGCGTTAGACACGAATAAAGTCTTGATACCCAATTCGCGCATTACACGTACAGGGAAAGTTACTTCCTTCATAGAATATCCTTCATAGAAGTGGAAACGGCCCTGCATAGCCATAATGTCTTTGTTACCCAACTTACCGAAAATCAGTTTCCCACTATGTCCCTCTACCGTTGAGACAGGGAAATTAGGGATGTCTTTATAACTTATTTCATATTTATCGGTAATTTCGTGTACCAAACTTCCTAAGCCTGTGCCCAAAATAATTGCAGTTTCGGGACTCGTGTGCATCTTTCCTTTAAGAAAAGCTGCTGTTTCTTGAATTTTTTCTAACATAGTCGGTTATATTTGAGTTAAATAGTTCTTGTTGATCTTGTAAAAAGGATACTTCTATGGGCAATACATAAATGTATGGCTTCACTTCCGCATCCATCAGCGGATGGGTAGCCAAGCGCACTGCATCTTTCTCGGTAGTGATAATCATACGTTTACCTTCGGGCAGCTTCATAAAGCGTTTCTTTATCAGTTCCATATCTTTGGCTGTAAAGTCGTGATGGTCGCTGAATGCCAGTGAATCAATATGCTTATTATGAGGTGATAAGTCCTTAATAAGTTTATCCGGAGAGGCAATACCGGTAAGAAGCAATATATGATGATCTTTGCTGATACTCTCCAAAGGAAGTTCTGTGCTTCCCTCAAATAGGGGATGCAAATTGCCATACTTCAAGGTAGTGAAATAAAGCTGTTGATAAGGGTATAGTCCCATCTGCTTGTTCAGTACCCTGAGATCCATGGGCGTAATATCTTTGGGGCATTTGGTGATAATAACCATGTGTGCCCTGTTCTTTCCGGCTTCCGATTCGCGCATACGTCCGGCAGGCAATAGTGCATCCTCACATATCAACCGATGATAATCCACCAATAATATGTTCATGCCCGGTTTTACATACCGATGCTGGAACGCATCATCCAGAATCACTATTTCCGTTCCGGGAGCGATCCGTTCATCGCATAATTGTTCTATTCCGTGGCAACGGTCTTTGTCCACTGCCATATAAATATCCGTAAACTTCTGTTTCATTTGGAAAGGTTCGTCACCTATCATTTGTACGGGCGTATCTGCCTTGGCAAGTACGAATCCGTTGGATTTACGTTTGTAGCCGCGGCTTAATACAGCCACTTTATGGTTTTTCTGCAATAACCTTATCAAATATTCTGTATGAGGTGTCTTTCCGGTTCCTCCTACAGTAATATTGCCTACAGAGATGACCGGAATATCAAAACTCCGTTCTCTATATACCCCCCAATCGAACAGTTTATTACGAAGCCATACCCCGATTCCGTAAAGCCACGAAACCGGGTATAGCCATTTATTTATTTTGATAAAGTTATCTTCCATGCCTTTGGATTAACGTATATTCAGTTCAAATGGCATGCGTGCCTGAATAGGATCCGCATTCTTCAGGTGCTCTAGAGTTTTGAAACTGCCATAGAAGTCTCCCATGTATTCCTGCATCTGACCGTTTACGTAGTGTTTACGCTGGTCGTTCAAGAAGTTCATGAAGAAGTTTTCCTTCTCCGGCTTTCCTATGACGCTGTAATGTTCTATGTCAGCCAGTCGGGCAGCAGCTTCCAGTGCTTTGTCTATGCCGCCCAGTTCGTCTACCAACCCTAATTCCTTAGCCATCTCTCCGGTCCATACACGTCCTTCGGCTATCTTTTCAATAGCTTCTACCGACATGTTTCTTCCTTCGGCACAGCGGCTTACGAACAACTTATATCCGTTGTTGATATAGTTTTGAAGCACTTCCTGCTCCGCCGGATTGAATGGACGTGTGGCAAGCATACCTAAACCGGCTCCCATGTCTGCCATCTTGTTTGTCTTCACCACATCGAAGTCCAGTCCCAGCTTGTCCTTGAATAACTTTTCACCCGAAGGAATCATTCCGAAGATGCCGATAGAACCGGTCAGTGTAGTAGGATCGGCAAATATAGTGGTTGCAGCACAAGAGATATAATATCCGCCGGATGCTGCATAATCTCCCATAGATACAACTACGGGTTTCTTTTCTTTCAAACGTGCTACTTCGCGCCATATCTGTTCAGAGGCATAAGCGCTTCCGCCCGGAGAGTTGACGCGCAATACCACGGCCTTAATATCATCATCTTCACGCAACTTGCGCAAATCTTTTGCTACTTTTTGTCCGTCTATCACTTCCTCTGTGCTTGCAGAAGAAGGTGCGGAGTCTACAATTTCACCCGCAGCATAATAAACGGCAATTGCATTTCCGCTTTTATCTTTGGGCACATTCTTTTTCACATTTATCATGTCTTCAATGAAAAGAGTATTCAGATTGTCATCTTCGTCCCTGCCTGTCAACTGTTTTAGGTAAGACAACACTCCATCTTTATACATCAATGTATCTGCCAGCCCGCATTTCACATATTCCGCAGCTTGGCGCAAGTCCATGTACTTGTCGGCATAAGCATTCAGGCTGTCCTGAGAAATCTGGCGTGATGCCGATACGTCTTTTAATATATTGTTCCAGATGGATTCCATAAATACGGTAACCTGCTCGCGATTGGCAGGGCTCATTTCCGTAGCGATGAACGGCTCCACTGCTGATTTGTAAGTTCCTACTTTGAATACTTGCATCTCCACGCCGATTTTATCCAGCAAATCTTTGAAGAATATAGGTTGGGAAGCCAATCCGTGCCAACCGATACTGCCTTGCGGGTTTACAATCACCTTGTCGGCTACGCTCGACAGATAGTACATTCCCTGGGCGTATTGGTCTGCATATGCCACAATGAACTTACCGCTTTCCTTAAAGTCCAGCAACGCATTTCGTATCTCCTCCAGTGAGGCGAAAGAAGTGCCCAAATAGGACGGTTGGATATAAATACCTTTAATCTTGTCATTTTCTTTTGCCTTCTTGATGGAAGCCAATACATCGTCCAGCCCGTAGGACTCGAAGTCGCTGCCCATAAACTGTTGGAACGGGTTCTCCTGTACACGCTCGGACAGAGTACCTTTAAAATCGAGAACGAAGACCGAATTATCTTTCACGACGGTTTCAGTATCCGATGACGCTACCATGCCCACCAAGGTGATAATCCCCAGTATTGTGAACACGGCACACGCCAAAATAACGCCGAGGACACTGGCAAATGTAAATTTCAGAAAATCTTTCATTGAATGTGTTGTTTTTAATGTTAATAATTAGCTAACAAAAATAGGCTATTGCATTGAAAAAAGCAAAAAAAATGAACTTCTTTTGCCACCTTCTTGTTACTTATATTATAATAACCCATAAATACTTTGTATAATATGACAAAAAGTTTCAAAGAGGCTTTGAAAGGCCGCAGAACCTTTTATCAGATTGATAACAAGTCAACGTTGTCTGATAAAGAAATTAGAGATATAATCCGCTTTGCAGTAGAACATGTTCCCTCTGCATTCAATTCACAGACCACACGCGTTGTTTTATTAACAGGCAAGGCGCATGAAAAGTTGTGGACTATCGTCAAAGATACCTTGCGCAAGCTAGTTCCTGCTGATGCTTTCAGTAAGACCCAACAAAAAATAGACGGCAGTTTCTCTTGTGGATACGGTACTATCCTTTACTTTGAGGATATGTCTATCGTCCGTTCCTTGCAAGAGAAATTTCCTACCTATGAAGATAATTTCCCCATTTGGTCGGAACAGACCAGCGCCATGCACCAGTTGGCTATCTGGACTATGCTGGAAGATGCCGGACTGGGTGCTTCCTTGCAACATTATAATCCGCTGATTGATGAAGAAGTGCGTAAAGCCTGGAGTTTGCCGGATGACTGGAAATTGATTGCCCAAATGCCTTTCGGTACACCTACTGCCCAGCCTGGTCCCAAAGATGTCATGTCACTGGACAAACGTGTATTTGAGTTTACAGAATAAAAATCCCCTCCTTCTCTTGGCTTATTAGGGGAAAATGCACATCTTTGTGTACAATAAAACAAAGATGTGCCATGAAAAAATTATTATCGCTTCCCCCTAATTTGGTGGAATGTTTCCATGATATAGAGAAAGCAGACCGTACAGAATGGTTTTGCACTTCCGATCCTGTAGGCAGTAAGCTGGGCTCAGGAGGTGGTACGGCCTGGCTATTGGAAGCCTGCCGCCAAGGTATGGCTCCCGATGCTGATTTTCTGTCCTGGTTGAGGACAGAAAAACGTATACTGCTTCATGCCGGCGGTCAAAGCCGTCGCTTGCCCGGATATGCTCCTTCCGGTAAAATTCTGACTCCCATACCTGTATTCCGATGGGCTAGGGGACAGCGTTTATCTCAAAACTTGCTTTCCCTTCAACTTCCGTTATATGAACAAATCATGGCGAAAGCTCCGGCTTCCCTCCATACACTTATTGCCAGTGGCGATGTATATATTCGTGCAGGGCAGCCACTTCAACCCATTCCTGATGCCGATGTGGTATGCTACGGATTGTGGGTAGACCCTAATCTGGCAAAGAATCACGGCGTATTCGTTTCCTCCCGTAACCGTCCCGACAAGCTGGATTTCATGCTCCAAAAACCTTCGGTAGAAGAATTGGGCAAACTGATGCAAACCCATCTTTTCTTGATGGATATAGGCGTATGGCTATTGAGTGACCGTGCAGTAGACCTGTTGGTAAAGCGTTCTTATAAAGAAGGAAAACTCTCTTATTATGATATGTATTCGGAGTTTGGATTGGCACTGGGTGAGCATCCCCGCATTGCCGATGAAGAACTGAATGAGTTGAGCGTGGCAATTCTCCCATTGCCGGGTGGTGAGTTCTACCATTATGGCACCAGCCGTGAACTGATTTCTTCCACCTTGGCTGTGCAGAACCTGGTGAACGACCAGCGTGAAATTATACACCGCAAGGTGAAACCCCATCCCGCTATGTTTGTCCAGAATGCAGAAGTCGGCTATAAACTGACTGCCGAGAACTCTGAAATATGGATAGAAAACAGTCAGGTAGGTGAGGGGTGGAACCTCCATCAACAAAATATCATAACCGGTGTCCCTGCCAATGACTGGCAACTGGATGTCCCTGCAGGCGTATGTGTTGATGTTGTTCCCTTCGGCGAAACCGATTATGTGGCACGTCCTTATGGATTCAATGATGCTTTCAAGGGAGTATTGGCAAAGGAAGAAACCCTTTATCAAGGCATTCCCTTCCGGGAGTGGTGTGCTAAGCGTTCTCTTTCAATCGAAACCATAGAAAACAACCATGACTTGCAAGCTGCCCGCCTGTTTCCGGTGTGTGCATCGGTAGAAGAACTGGGCATTGTTATGCGCTGGATGGTTTCGGAACCGGATCTACAGGAAGGAAAAGCCATCTGGCAACGCAGCCGTAAACTTTCGGCAGATGAAATCTCAGCTTATTCCAACCTGCACCGCTTGGCAGACCAGCGTGAAGCATTCCGCATAAAGAACTGGCCTGCACTGGCATACAACTATGAACGCAGCGTTTTCTACCAGCTCAATCTGGAAGATGCAGCCCGCGAGTTTGCGCAACACGATTTATCATTGCCCAAACCGTTGTCGGATTCTGCTCCATTGATGACGCGCATCAGTGACAGCATGTTCCGTGCCCGTGTACAACAACTCAAAGGGCTTGCCTATCGCGAACACGAAAGTGAGGCTTTCCGCCTGATGCGCGATGGGCTGACGGCCTCGGCATTGGCAAAGAGGCAACAACCTCATTTATCCGTTTACTCCGATCAGATTGTTTGGGGACGCAGCCCCGTTCGTATCGACTTGGCAGGCGGATGGACTGATACCCCTCCTTATTGCTTGAGCGAGGGCGGCAATGTGGTAAATATCGCCATCGAACTAAATGGACAACCCCCTTTGCAAGTCTATGTAAAGCCTTGCAGGGAATATAAAATCATCCTTCGTTCCATCGACTTGGGAGCAATGGAAACAGTGACCACCTATGAAGAAGTAAGAAACTTTATGCAGGTAGGTTCTCCTTTCTCCATACCCAAGGCGGCTTTAGTACTGGCAGGCTTCCAACCCGGCTTTTCCACAGACTCCTATGCTTCTTTGGAAGAACAGTTGAAAGCATTCGGTTCCGGCATGGAAATCACTTTGCTGTCAGCCATTCCCGCAGGTTCGGGGTTGGGAACAAGTTCTATTCTGGCATCTACTGTCTTGGGGGCTGTTTCTGATTTTTGCGGATTGAATTGGGATAAGAATGAGATATGCAACCGTACTCTTATTCTGGAGCAGCTACTCACCACCGGCGGAGGATGGCAAGACCAGTATGGTGGCGTTCTTCGCGGAGTAAAATTGTTGCAGACTCATGCAGGCATGGATCAAAACCCGCTAGTCCGGTGGCTGCCCGACTATTTGTTTACAGGAGGTGAATATCAGAAGTGCCATCTGCTTTACTACACAGGAATCACTCGCACTGCAAAAGGAATCTTGGCAGAAATAGTGCGAAGTATGTTCCTCAATTCTACGGAGCATCTGGCAATATTGAGTGACATGAAGAACCATGCACTCGATTTATATGAAGCTATTCAGCGTGGAAACTTCGATGAAATGGGGCGTTTAGTGGGTAAGAGCTGGAAACAGAACCAGGCGTTAGACCCCGGAACCAATCCGGAAGCGGTTGAGGCTATCATCCGTCAGATTGATAATTATTGCCTGGGATATAAATTGCCCGGTGCCGGAGGTGGCGGCTATTTGTATATGATAGCCAAAGATCCTGAGGCAGCTATCAGGATACGAACCATTCTGACTCAGAACCCGCCTAACAGTTGTGCGCGTTTTGTGGATATGACTTTATCCGACAAGGGATTGCAAGTCAGTCGAAGCTAGTCACGAAAGAATACAGTTGGGAAACCAGCGAATAGACTTTGTATTGAATCTATTTCAGGTAATTTAAAACTAAATAATTATGAAGACGACTAAAAATGATCCGTTTTGGGATGATCTGGTATCTCAGATAGACGAAAAAGAGTACAATCGTATTGATGGTCGTATGAAAATGGCTGCGCGGATTAGTAATGTCTTGAAGCAGAAAGGGCTAACGCAGAAAATGTTGGCAGAGAAATTGGGGAAGCGGCCTTCTGAAATATCCAAATGGCTGTCTGGAACTCATAATTTCACTCTTGATACTCTGTCGGACATAGAATATGCCTTAGGTATTAAGCTTTTAAGATATGAGGCTGCTCCTGCCATGAACAAGTTGGAGAACAAGAAACAAATCTTAGCTGAACAACAAGATATGCTATTTGCTAAGAGCAATTAGTTTATATTTTGTTATTATTCCAAATGCTTACGACCTTTAAGAGTAATGCCAGGAGGCATTTCCTACACTCTAAACATTCCTACCCCTTATTGAAAGGGGTAGGGTATGTTAGAATACATAAAGAATTCATTTCTTAATGTATTCTTTTCACCTCAAAAAATAAACCACCGAAACCGCCCCCTTTGTCAATCCCCAAATACGCTTCTTATACCTCCCTAATTCCTCCCCACAAGCACACCCCTCATACTTGCTATACTCCGTATAAACATACCCGCCCCCAACCGAAAAATCCAATCCCCACCTGGCAGAAAGCACCACCTGATAACCAACCGTCACTCCGGCGCCAACTCCCCACCCCTTGAACCGATTCTCCTTCAAAGCATGAATAAAACTGATTCCTCCCACATTATACTCCCCACCAAATACATTCACCCCCATATTCCACCCCACAAATCGCTCGCAGAACCAGTAACGCACCTCGCCACTCCCCATCCAGTGATGCAATTTGGAATTGATTGTATTTCCTTCCGAATCCTGATACTCCCCAAACCGGAAAGGATTATATCCGCCGCCCAGGCTTCCGGTAAAATGCCTCCCCATGGGCCACTCTATTCCAATATTGGGGCTGGCGGTAGCCAGATATAATATATTTGTCTTTACCCCTACCACCTGCGCCTGTGCAGATGCAGCAAGCACCAGCGAAAGCATCAACAATCCTGCTACCTTACATATCATATATATCTTTTTCATATCCTAATCCTCCTTCTTATTTTCAATCATTCTGCAAACCACAGCATTCGCTGCCCCTGCTTCCACTATCTGCAATGTGTACAAACAGTTCCTCTTGATAGCAATGGGCTTCCCATCTATCTCCATTGGCACGGAAATAACGCTTTCCGAACCATTCAGCGTATAAGAGACCCGTAACGTAGGCACTCCGGCATCCGTATTGAGGCATTCATACATATAAATCACCTTCTTATACTCTGCTTCATTGCTTCCTTCAAATACCACATTACTATTCTGCTTCATCGTTATCCGGGGGATACTCGTCATGTCTCCTGCATCGTCCCTTCCAAAAAGAAATCCCTGTGCGGGACAATTCTCTATACTAATACCTTTCAATCGCAAATTCTTATCGGCAGAAGTTGTGTTTTTCACATCAATGCGTGCTATGATACGTTGCAATGTTACAGAACCATCCAAAATGGCACCATCAATGACTATTTCCCCTGTTTTTCCCGTCATTACCGCCCCATACGCAATCAGTGCATCTGCGGCATCCCCATATGACAGGTGGCAACCGGCGGTAGTGTTCAGCAAATCATCCAGTGTTGCAGGTTGCGCCGTTTCCATCTCATTGGCAACAAAAACAAATATATGCTTGCTCTCCATCGGTGCTACAATGGCAAAAGAAACGGTTGTCCCTCCATTTCCGTCTGCCCAAAAATACCCTATTGGGGGATTGGAAGATGCACCCTCCATCTTCTTCAATACATATACGCCATTTAGGCATGTATCCTCTGCTACTACAAAATCATAAACCTGCAATCTGTTTATCACCTGTTCGTCTTCTTCCTGTATGCTCCTGCCTGAATTAGAACCATACTCCACCTCATTCCCTCCGGGCGTTCCCACCCTAAAAGAGATATATACCATCCTGCCCTCATTCTCCTGAGCAGGAGTTTCCCGGTCTTCACTGCATGATGATAGTAAGACCACCATCATAGCCATTAACTTCCAAATTCTTCCCATCTCTTTTCTTTTTTATCCGGACGTATCATTTTTATCCAAATGCCCCTCCGTCTATCCAGTCCATCACTCCGGTATCCACTTCCAGTTTCATTCCTACATGGCTATCCAGATACACTGTGATTATAATTTTATAGTTCTGTTTCTCTACCGTCGATGGTTTATATCCCCATGCAGTGAATGCTTTTTTCAAATCCAGTGCCGGGGTGATTGCTTCAAACTCCCCGTTCTTCTCATTCCTGCACCGCACGGTGAGCGTGGGCAGTTGTTCATTGGTATAGCGCAGGCTGATAAACTCGGCATGCAGTTGCAGGTTTTCCAATCCGCAAGCCCGGCGATAATGATGCTCCCATCCTGTGCTGTATGGAAATGTTTTGTGGGTCAGTTGATACCCCCGTTTTGCATTCAATTCATAACCTTGGGCGCAATTCTCCATATCAATGCGATAGATTTTCTCTTTAGTCAGTACTGGCGGAAGGTTCTGCCACTTCACCGTCACTTTCAGCCGGCAATGCACATTGGACAGCTCTGTAACAAAATGCTGTTTGCCTTCCTTATGATTCCGCTTGAACGGGCAAATGCCGTAAAACAGAGGGTCTGTATTCACCGTTTCATCCGCTGTCACATTCAGCAGGAAATCATCCAAATAACTTCCTGCCAATGGCTTCTTCAAATCACTTGCCTCCTCCGCATTGCCAACGGTCACCATGGTGTAATCCCCATCATCCAGCCGGGTCAGTTCTTGCCGGCATAATCCTGGGGCGGCAGGTATTTCCTCCATAAACTGCCCCTCGCCATCAAACAAGAAATGGCGCAAGTACTCTATTTCCTCGCCAAGCTTGTCATATCCCTCGGACTGGTAACGATATTCCATCACTGCTTGCCCACAACACAGGTCGCGTTCATCTTCCAAGTCGCATGCATTCAAACATCCGCACAGGCACAGGCAAAGCATTCCTATCACTTGTCTCATTCCGTTACATCCTTTCCCATATTGAGGTTGACATCCATCACGTGCACCTGCCAAGGCTGGTCGGCAAAGGTGAACTTCACCGCCCCTCCGTCAGCCTGCGCCCCTCCTATTTGCAGTGTGTACACATGGTTACGTTCTATATCTATATTATTCTGATAACGGTCGCGCATCAGTACACGCTTGGTTCCCCGTGCAGTGTTCAGTATGTAGGTTATCTCCAAAGTGGGAGGAGTGGTGCGGCTGCCATTTATACTTTTGGGGAATTCATACAGATAGGCCACCTTTTTATACCATGTCCCTCTGTTTTCTTCAGTTACGGTTTCACCCACCCACGAATCATCCGGATAGCGGGCAGTGCCATAAGGCAAATATCCATACCGGTCATATATAGAGTTCTGCTTCACCTCCATTTCCATATTGGTCTTCCATATGCCTTCGCTGCCTTGGGGTGCGGTGATGTTTCCATTTTCATCTTTTTGCTGAAACAGGAAACCGCAGGGCGCACCGTTCCCTGCTGCATAGATCACCCGTACTCTTTCCAATCGGAATTGCTGCTCCTCCGGCATATAGTTTTTTACATCCAGACGCGCCATGATGCGTTTCAAGGAGACCTGTCCTCCTTGGCTCAGTGTCTGTCCGCTTTCGTCCGAAAGGGTCAGTTCGCCGGTCATGCATAGCCCGCCGGGATTTTCCATTAGGAAATCAGAACTTTGTCCGGTTATTATTTTATCCGAAAATGTTTTGCGTAAATCATCGGGAGTAGATACTCCTTTTATTAGAGTAGTTTCCAAAGTGCTACAATAATCATTGGCTATAAAGGCCATATATTTTGTAGATGCGCTTATCGGTAATTTTAGAGTATATTTGGCTTCGGACGTCAGAGTACAGATACCCGGCGCAGCTTCTCCTTCTTCTTTGATGGTGATATTATATTTTTCGGCATAGGCGGTTGTTCCCTTTTCATTGGGAGAGAAAGTATATACATATAGTGTTTTCAGTTTCCATTCTGTGGCATCTTGATAGTTGGTGGTGGAACTGCGTACATAGTCCACTTCTTCGCCGGAGGGGAGTTGCAGATTGAGAACTATAATGCGATTACTTCCTTCCTTTGGAAGATCGGTTTGGCAACTCGCCATGATCATCAATATGCATACTAACAACGAGTGAAGAAAGTGGTTTCTATATTGCATATAAATGTCTGAATGTAATTTTAATACCTAAAAACTATTGTTTATAGCTTAGGTGGATTACGAATCCACCTAAGCTAAATATCACTAAATTACTTTTAGAATGCAAATACAGGAAATACACCGTATTGAGTCGTTAAAAGCTCTCGATTAAGTCCCATCTGATTACCTCCATGTCCGAAATTAACTGGACAGCAATGTTTATTATCATATATATTGCACGTACTCATGGTCGTGGATGTTCCAGTTCCTGCTAATGCTTGGATTGGTGAAAAATTACCTGTACCAAGGGGAGCCAATTTGGCATTTATTGCTGCTGTGAAAGTAGTAGCCGACCCCAATATATACCAATCCTTCTTTTTATTATCTACAACAGGGAATAGTTCCGCTGCATCATTCTTTAAACTCTTTAGATTGGTAGCATTACCTAAGTTTACAAAAAATTGGAACAGTTGTCCTGTACTTGGTAAATACCAGCCACTGGTACCCTTTACATTTGATAAATCAACTAAGTCTTTAGAAGAACTTGCTGCCAAGAATGCTGGATAGCCATCAAAATTACCTCCATTATTCTGCTTGATTGTTTGGCTATAACTATATCCATCCAAATCATTATAGACCATTTGCCTTGAAGTAGTCAAAGATAAACCTGTAACGGTTCCATTCTCGTTATAACAATAGCTTCCTATATCTTTAGGTGATATGATATATCCTTTTTCGAAGCCATACCCTTTATCCTTTTCACTTGTCATATTTGAAAATACGAGACCGATGCACTTACCTTTATCTGTTGGCAAGACAGGGGTGAAATTATCTGCCCACACCAATGAACCATCCAAATACATATTTCTCAAGCCACCATCAACAAATAAAAGTTGATTATTATCTACATACACATAGTCACCTATTTTGCCTAAATCAGTTTCTTTGTAGGTTATTGCCAAAGAAGAATTGGGAATAGTAACAGTTGTACTACTTGTCCAGTCTTCAACGCTTACTGCATAGATGCCTGTTACACAATTCAGATAAATGCGGTAAAGATGGTTGCGCAATACTGCCAAGGGTACATTCTGTTCTTTTAGGTCAATGCGTAGTGTCTTGTTTACGGCGGCATTTTGATCCCCTTTTCCATCAAGGTCTATGGAATAAGCAATGTCAATAGCGGTATAATACAAATTTCCGTCTGTATTTGAGTTCAGATTCTCGTAAGTATATACTGTCATGGTGTGACTATCCTGTGCTGTTTCATTCCAGCTTTTTGCTGTCGTACTACTTGTAAGATAAGCTTCCGGAGTTGCAGTTTCTTGTGGTATTAATACAGATTGCACCGGCTCATTTACAAATTTTACACTTGTAATAGTAACCAATGTGGGTTGTGTATTGATAAAATCAAAGCGGGCTGCCAAGCGGGTCATTTTTATTTCTTTGGCAACGCCATTATTCTCTTGTATTTCTATAGATTCTTTTGAGCTGACCATGATAAGCCCGTTGATAGTAGTGAGACTTCCACTGGTATTACCAGTTTTCAATTCACTTTCAAAAGTGCCGAGTGTAGTAGGGGCACCTCCTTCGACAGTACTTTCTTGATAGGTTGCTAATTCTGTTTTCAAGCCCTCGTCAGGATTGGCTATGAAGTAAGCTAAATAGCTACCGACTGTTCCGGGCTTGCTAATGGTATAGCTCCCATCTGCCTGTGTTATCTTTCGTTTCTCAGGAAAGCCATCGCCGGATGTCACATCAGTATCATAAACATAGATATTCTCCAAACGGCTCTGTGTTTCATCCGCTTCATCTTTGTAGAAAAATGCTACATAGAGTGTTTTTATTTCTTTTTCCGCCTCTGTAGCGGCATCAGTAATGGCACGTGCATTGGTTCCCATTCCGCTTAACTGGAAAGTAAAACCGGTCTTTTTGGGGGAAGGAATTTCTGTATCCGGAGTCTTGTCCGTCAGTGTTTCGTCATTGCCACACCCACTCCACAGGGCATTTCCTGCCAGCACCATACCTATTGCCAGCAGTGCACGGATAGATTATATATTTATTCTTTTCATGATTTTTCTGTTTTAGTAATCGTTCATTTTTAATTCGTATCACTGTTCGTTCCTTCATTCAAATCAGCATCCATTTCGTGTATGCTCCACGGTGTATCCGTAAATGAGAAGACGATAGCGCCACCCTGTGCCGATGTTTCTCCTATCTGCAACGTATACAAATGGTTGCGCATAATGTCAATAAGCACTTCTCTATCATCAGATAGTTTTTCCTTCATGGGTACTTTGACAGTGGAGGGAGCGCCATTCAGGGTATATGCTATTTCTGCCATTGGAGCAGCAGTGGGATTGCTGTTTATAGCTTTGGGGAATTCATACATATAGAGCACTTTCTTATACCACACCCCCGTGCGGCTATCGGCAGAACAAGTACTTATCCATGAGTCTTTCATCTCCGCATCGGCATTGGCATAAGTAGTATATTTCCCCTCATATATCGGGTTTTGAGTTACTTCTATTACCTGTGGATTAGTCCATATATTGCTTCCACCGCTGGCTACTGTCAGCCCTCCTGCATCGTTCAAGTTCTGAAATAAATACCCTTTAGGTGCTCCTGCCGCATTGGTATATGTCACTTTAAGGGATTTCAACTGGAAGTTACGGTTTTCCGGCACAAAGTTCCTGATGTCCAGACGTGCCATGATACGAGTTAGTTTAACATCTTGAGACGTGTTTTCACCGGCTGTCAATGTTTGGTTATCCAATATGCAGGTCATGCATAGCCCTGCCGGATCGCCCATAAAGAGGCTGGCATCTTTCTTGTCGGTTGCAAGTTGCTTATCTGCCACACATTTTTTCAAATCGACAAGGGTTGTTGTGTTCAGTACCAAACTCTCGTCAAAAGTACTACATGAGTCATTGGCTACGAAAGCAAAAGCATGTGTGCCATCTAGCGCGGTACGCAGGGACAATTTCAATGAGTATTTGGCATCATCTGTTTTTACGCATAATCCTGATGCCGGGTCTCCTGATTCCAGAACCGGAATCTTGTAAGCATTTACTAGTTTGTAATCTGCATCACCATTCGATTCACCTTCACCTTTTTTGAAATGATAGACCTTCAATGTTTTCAGAGTCCATTCAGTTCCGTCTTGCAACACTTCACCGGCTGCCCTGTCTTTGGCAAAGTCTACTTCATCGCCGGTAGGCATACCCAGATTGAAAGAAATGGTTGCTGTCTCAGACTCGATGGGTACTTTCGGTGTTTCATCCGGAGGTGTCAATATTCCATCGTTGCTGCATCCTGTCCATAACAGGGTGGTTGCAGTTAAGGCGAACAGGGTTCGCAATACTTGTTTTTTGTTCATAAGTTGACTTTTTATGTTAGTAATTT
>ENA-OWPN01001825-OWPN01001825.1-human-gut-metagenome-genome-assembly--contig:-NODE-1825-length-16252-cov-3.246527_pt1 | contig 16252 bp, 16 predicted proteins | sample MGYA00248266_ERZ651850 | MGnify/ENA primary metagenome ERZ651850 (study PRJEB26924, sample SAMEA4378296) | human gut metagenome | biome: human gut; feature: human-associated habitat; material: faeces... | reverse complement strand
TCTGTGGGGATAATGATATCATCAAGGGATGTAATTCCCTGACAATAAGCAAAAGTACCGTTAAAATTTGCCCACTCCTCTCCGTTTTTTTCATATCCCGTTTCATCCACATACACCTTTTTTAAATTACTGAAATCACTACATCCATAAGCAGGTGCAGAATATTCGTTGGAAATAAATACATGCTTACACTCCCTTACATCATCTCGATTATCATCACTCAGATAGGCATACGGCACAACATCTCCAGCTTGTTCAAACTGCTTGTCTGAAATATCGTTTTTTACATCCTTGAATATCAGCTGTATATTCTGTGAGGTATTGATAAAGGTATTTGATTCAATCTTGGAAGTAGGTATGCTTTCCGGTACGACAACCCGTTTGATTTGTGACGCACTATCAAACATTTTGTATGTACTTGTAATCTCTGTCCCGTAAGTAACCATCTGGTTTTTCATTTCTTCTTCCAAATCTAACGTGTCATAGGAAGCAACATAATGCAGATAGTAATTTTCACCTTCCTCATTCACATAAGGAGCGCCATCTTCATACACCTTGCTAAACTTCAGTTCCACCGGTGTTACACGTCCATCCGGATATTTCTCTGTATGTAAGTTGTTAAATGCATTAGCATATTCTATTTCCCTTTTGACCGTATCACTGTAATAATACGTCATAACAAGAGGAGTACCATAGCCTTCATAAGCTTCATCAGTATCCGTACCGGCAGATTCAAATGTAGTATCCATCGAAGTGATACTTGAAGGAATTTCCAATTTACCTCTTACCTGCTTACAGTATCGAAACATATTACTGATATTCTGGATGCCTTCCGGTAAAGTCATATCAATTAGTTTTAGAGAATCACAATATTCAAACATCCCTGATAAATTCACAAGATTTTTGGAAACAGGAAATTTAAATATAGCTTCTTCTATACCCGAGTATTGGAAAGCTTCATTTAAATCTGTCAGACTGACAGCGTTATCAAACATTGTATTTGGAGCTGTGGCTAAAGAACTACAGCCATAAAAAATTTCACTTGCATCTGTAACTGATGCAGGTACTTTAAAATCAGCCGGTATGCTTTCAAGATCCTCACAATTTCCGAATATATTTTGAATCGTTGTTACGTTTTCAGGAAATTGAAAGGTTGAAGGAATTTCCTTGATTCCCGTACCAGAAAATGTATTTTTCATATTTGTTATAGTCTTATACATATTCGGTGAGAATATGATATTATCGAGACTTGTAATCGTCTTACATCCATAGAAAGCACTCTGTAAATTTGTCCATGTGCCTTTCTCATCAAACAAAACCTTTTCAACACTGTAATTTTCCATAAACAAATCATCTATCGTTTCCATAGATGAGGAAACAAATATATTTTTAAAGCCGTCGTAACTATCATATCCATAATCTATCATATTTACATAGGGTGTAACATTCGCATCGGTGAACACGCGATCAGATATATCGGTACTACGCTCATCCCCGTAAATAAGCTGTATCTCACTTGAAGGCTTTGCATTTTTGGCGTTTTGAAACGTATTTGTCTGAATTACCTCAGAATTGATTTCAGATGGCATCAGAACACGTTCCAGCGTCTGATTTCCTTCGAATAATTTATATGTAGTTGTGAGCTTCGTTTTGGTTGTACCGATGATACCATTTGCATCAAGGTCATTCGTCATATCCAGATATGTTCTGCTTTCCCCGCTTTTTTCTCCAATATAATGCACATAATAGTTTCCAAAACCGTCAGGTTCCTCATAGGGAGCTGCTGTATCTCCATACACTCTTTCATAATCTGATATAGCTACCACCACTCTAGGCCCAGACTGATTCCTGTTCAATACATATTTTCCAAGCGTAAAGGCGCCTGCTGCTATAGTAACAAAGAATACCAATGCTCCCAATATGAAATACAGCTTCTGTTTGTTTATATTCTTCCATTCCATCTGCATTCCTCCTGTACTAATCCTTCTGCTCCGCTGTCACCTTTACCTGAAATCCGAATTCCCCGCTCTTGCTTGGATAAAATTTCAATAGATAATAATCAGTCTGTTCCTCTGTATGCTTTAATTCCATTCTGTTATCACTGATATTTGTAATTCCCGGTGTTTGATTCACTGCAACCTGTGCCTTTGTTTCATCCGTTGTAACCATACCGTCTGCGGCAATGTATTTTCCATCCTTATCACAATGATACAAACTATACCGAACGGTCCCGGTATATCCGCTGTCTGTAAGTACTGTAATCCTGTACTTCATTGTGACATTGGATATATCATCCCCTTCCTTATTCGTAACAGCAAACTGATAACTGCCAACCTGCCCATGATTGATCTCAATCTTAGAGCCTCCAGTAACAAGTGCTGTTTTAGGCTCGGCAATCTGTGCATAGGCAGTCCCACCAAGTGTTGTACTATACTTTCCAAAGGTCACAAACAGCACAACAATGATCAATGTCATTGCCGCCAATATGATTTTTGTTTTTCTTTCCATTGTTAATCCCTTATTCATCACTTTCATCCTCCTTCTTATCCGGCCACAGCGCAATCAGCATGGCTCCGCCTGCCACACATGCCATCCCTGCAGGACTTTTCAGCTTCTGAATCAGTGTCCCTGCATAAGGGATTACAAACATGATTTTTCCTTCAATCATATCCTGTGTGATCGGTTCATCCATACGGTTATTCGCATCTCCCTTCACAAGGATAACTCCTGCTTTTTTCTCTACGATGCGATGCGTAATCAGTGAGTTGTTTTTTCGATAGGTGATAATGTCCCCAACCTTGTAGGTTTTCTGCTCCTGTAAAAACGCCATACTTCCAGTTTCTATTGCCGGACTCATGCTTCCGGATAGAAAGATTACCTCCCCCCATCCGAAAAGCTTTGGTAGCCGGGTGGACTTTGTTGTCTGTACTGCGAGATACAGCTGTGAAAAATACAGAATCAGCAAAAGCCCCGGTATTACAAGCTTCAGAGGTTTTCTGATTCGCTTATTCATGCTTTTCTTTCTTCCTGCTTGCAGCTACAAGCATCAGAATTCCGATACTGAACAGGAACAGCGCCCCGTATAACAGGATATCGGAAGCATCCCCGGTATTTACAAAATCGGTTTCTGCAGCATCCTCTGTGGGAATGACATGAGCTTCCTGTTTGCCAATTTGTCCGTTCTTATCGTTATTTTCAGATGCTGGAGGATCGGATGGCGCTGCAGGCTCGTTTTTATCGTTCTGTGAAGGGGTTTCTTCACTTCCAGGCGGCTGCGTAGCTCCGTTATCCTCAGGCTTTTCATGATCCGAAGGCTTCTGTATATCGTCATCCCCCTCGTCTTTTGGATCATCTGGATTCTCCGGCTTCTCAGGTGCTTCATCTATTTGTTCACCATCAATACGCAGGTGCATGGTATAGGCTGCGCCGTCAGGAATATCCGCATAGCTTTTCCCTTCTGGAGACCATCGCCATTTTAAATGCAATTCCTCCTGTTCCTCTACCCCCAGTAATGCTCTGGTATATTGCAGCGGCGTTTCTGCTGTTTTCCATTCCTTTGTATCGCCAATCAGATACTCCCCTTTGCTGTTCAGCAACTGATATTCCATTGGAATACCCTCCGCATTCGTTTCACTCAGGGTGAACAGATATGTCGATGTAAAATCCGCAGAATTATAAACGGTAAAGACATATTCGCCTTCTGCATCTGCCATAATCCGTTTCCTTCCATTCAGCAGTGGAAAGATATCCAGCGTACTGTTCTGCTTCCATTCTGTTTTTTCATCATATACCCTGATACTGGATTCCTTTTTCCGTGCATTCACCTTTAAAGGAAGTGCCAGTACAAACATGACTGCAGCAATCATGCATAGCATACTTCCTCTTTTCCGTAGCTTTCTTTTCCTGTCCATGATATCCTCCCTTAGCTTCTTTTTTTCTATCCTTGTCAAAAGGCTTCATCTAACAGAAGCCCTTTGATAGAGACAGAAATCCATCTCTATTTTTGAAGCCTAATCTTTTTGTGAAAGCACAGCCTTAACAGTCAGCTTAGGACTTAGCGTCGTTGCATTTTCTGCTATACTGTTATCTTTTGAAATGCTGGCATCATCCTCGCCAAAAGCCCATCTCCAGTGTACATAGATTTTTTTCTTATTCGATCCAGAGCTCCAGTCCAGACTGGTAAGTGCATAGCTTTCCGGTGTTGGGGCATCAGCTGCTGTCCACTCGGAACTACTTGGTAACGTATCACTTTCTGTGATTGCCAGCTCGATTGGTACGGATGTATTTTCCATTTTTGCAGTAATCGTTCCTTCGACAGTCACCTCGGATGTATTCTCGATTTCGATTTCCTTTACACCAGCTGTTCCCGGTGCGATTTTATTTGCGGCTACATCGGCTTCTGCATTGGTACCGTCACTATCTTTTGGATTCTCAAATATACTTAAATCCGCGCTTAAATCTTTATTCAAATCTCCCGCTTTCACCTCAAATTTGGCGACAGAAGCAGTGTCTGTTCCCCCCAGCTCCGTCTGATACTTTGCGATTGTTCCTGCTGCCGCACATGTCAGCAGCAATGCACCGGCCAGTGCCAGTCCTCCAATTTTGTTCTTCTTACTCATTTTCATTTCCTCCTTCTTTCCTTGTATGTCATGAGTTTCTTAAATCATCCATTCCCCCTATGTCCATGGGCTTCATCATTTGGATCCTTTTCATGCTTTCTCAATACACTTAAGTTTTTAAAATGCTTCCTGCATTCATATGCAGCAATCAGGATACAGCCGGCCCCTGCAATATGGAAGCCCTGCTCTGAAAGAAACACCAGTATTCCTGCGACTCTGGGTATCGTACATACAGAGACACTCCGTATTTGAGCGGGTGTAATATATCGCTTACCTGTATCATTTTCTATTTGATACCACGTTTTTCCCTGTTTTTTTATACAGCCAACCTGTAGCGAATCCCCATCCGAATAGATGATTACGTCCTGTTTCTGAAGGATGCCCGATGGCATATGTGCAATCATCAGGTCATCCTTATGCAATCCACAATATCGATCACCGCTTCCAATCAGATACGGTGTCCATCCAACGATATTTGCCGGCTGGTTCGGTTGTGCAAGTCTGCTGATAATCAATGTGATATCCATCATCATCCATATGATCAGCAATATCCAAAGAAGCCGCTTTACATGCCGCATGGTTGCTTACCCACTCCCCCTATATGCTTTGAAGGTTCCCTTTCTTGCTCTCATCTTCCGGCTTCCTTTCCCTTCTTTACCTGTGCCTGAAAGCATGCGACCTGCGCATCCGCCTCCTTACGACTGATCTGCTTTCCTTTGTAATAAAATTCTTCTACCTCATCCTGTAGCAATAAATGCGCAATACCCGCCATACGGTACTCCTGATGTGTATATTGTGTATCGTCTTTTCCAGTCTCCCGCATTATCTCTGCACCCACTCTCTGATTTCATTGTAATGCTGTTTTGATACCGGAACATGGTGGTTCCCCCTGATTGTAAGCTCATATCGTTTTAATGAAAGCACGTGATAACGGTTTACCAGATAGCTTTTATGTATCCGGCAGAACATTCCGTTCCCCTTCTCTTTCAACTGCTCCTCCAGCTCGACCAATGTTATCCTCGCAAATATATCATTTTTCATATGAAGGATACTGTTCATATTGAATGCCTCACAATAAAGGATGTCACTGATCTGTACCACATGATAACGGTTTTGTTGATCCTTCACAGTTATCGTTCCTTTTTTCTCTACCTCCCTGTTGACAAGCATATCCAGATATTCCTTCGTATAGGAAGCAAGCTGATTGGGAAACGCCTCTCCCTTGACTACATTGTTTAAGGGATTTGAAACATGCATATGAATTACAGAAAGTTTTCCTTTTTCCTCTTTCCACACAAAGGTTACCCTCTGCATATCGCGATATATTTCTCCGCTGGCTGCACTGGTCACCCCGATATAGCGCCCCATGATAATACATTCATGCGTATCATGACTTGCACACATATATTCCTGTGAGGTGAGCTGTATATGCGGAAGCTTCTCTGCATCTCTTTTCAACACGGCGATAATACTGTCCTTCCCCTGATAAAACTCATCCGCATTCGATCCGATCCACATACAGTTTTTATGAAGCTGCTCCGCTACAAAAGCAAGATTTCCCTGATAATGCCGATTCATAATTTCCTTTGTCAGCTCAATACAGCTATTGATCTGTTCCTTCTTCATCCCTGCTACCGTCCCTTTACTGTAATACAACATAATTGATATTATGTTGTATCACTCTTTTTTATCGAAATAAAAAGCATGTAAAAGGATTACATGCTGAGATGTATATTTTTATATATAGTTCATATCATTGCCAGAGGCTCATGATATATTTTCAGTATGCTCGTACCTTTATAAATAGCAGGTAGCCCTCCTAAACATCACACATAAATCACACAGAATATAGAAATCTGACTATTCACCAATATATTTTCCCATTCACAAATAAATGTTGAGTATCGCTTTCTGAAATGCTACTATAAGTCCATAAAACATAATATAATTATTTACATAGCTGATAGAAATCGTTTTTTTATTACATGAAGGTATAAAAAAAACACTGAATTTATCAGTTCACAAACATCTAACAACATAATATCAATTATGTTGTTGCTTTCCTTGTATGATATCCAATCGAAAATAACGCCATACGGTCAATCATTTTCTGACATGCCTGAATACTTGTCTTTGTATAGATTTTTGTTGTTTCAATACTCGAATGTCCCAATAGATCCGCAAGGCGTACAAGATCCTTTTCCATACGGTAAAAGGTATAGGCAAATAAATGACGTAGATTGTGGGGAAATACCTTTTCGGGATCAACGCTGGCATATGCACACAGGTTCTTCATCATTCTCCAAACATTGCTTCGATCCAGATGATTTCCCTGACTGGTCAAAAAGACAGCCCCATTTATGATATCCCTGTCTCTGCAATATCGAATCAGTGTCTGTTTCAGCTTCGCAGGAAACAGGATTTCTCTTATTTTACCTTTATTTCTAATCACTGCACTGCCCTTCTTTAACGCTTCCACCGTGATAAACCGGATTTCACTGACTCTGATTCCGGTAGAACAAATGGTCTGAAGCAGCATCACCAGCTGATCGTTCCCTTTCTTTTTCGCAGCCGCAAGCAGGCGCTCATATTCCTTTCTTGTCAGATTATGTTTATCGTCGTGAAAGATTTTTTTCTGAAGCTTATGGAGTTTGACTCTGCAATCTGCAAGTCCAATAGAGGAAAGCAGCAGATTCACAGATACCAGCATGCTATTTGCACTCGCCGGTTTGTAGGTATCCAGCAGGGATTGCTTATACAGCATGACAGCTTCCTTAGTGACAGCCTGTTCCTGGGGAAGATATTCATAAAAGCGACGGACATCGCGCATATACTTTTCAATCGTAGCCTTACTTTTTTCTTCCTGTATCAGCTTTTTATGGAATCTGTTCAAATGATGTAATGTCAATATCGTTCTTTTCATAAATGGCGACCTCTTTTCATTATAGCAATAATAGCACAGTTATCTCTCTTAGCTATATGGTAAATATTGGTTATGATTATACAGTCTTCTTCAATGACTCATTAGAATTTAATTTATCTAGGTATTTTTATTTTGATTCCAAGAAAAAAGCGAATGCATATCCTGGCAGATCGTTCATTCGCTTTTTCTGTAATATTATTTTATTTTATGAGGGTGTGCTAGTACTGGCTGCTGATACGGTAACGCTTCAAAAACTCTTTGGTACGCTCCTGTTTTGGATGCTCAAACAGCTGCTGCGGTGTACCCTCCTCAGCGATAACCCCCTTGTCCATAAATACGACACGGGTGCTGATATCATGGGCAAACTGCATTTCATGGGTAACGACAATCATGGTCAAACCCTCACTGGCCAGATCCTTCATGACATCCAGAACATCACCGACCATTTCCGGATCCAATGCACTCGTCGGCTCATCGAACAGCAGAACCTCCGGCTCCATGCACAGGGCACGGGCAATAGCCACACGCTGCTTCTGTCCGCCGGATAGCTGCATGGCACTCGCATTCGCAAAGGATTCCATACCGACCTTTTTCAGATACAGCATCGCCTTTTCCTTCGCATCTGCCTTGCTTCGCTTTAATACCTTGACCTGTCCAATCATACAATTTTCAAGCACACTTTTGTTGTTAAAGAGATTAAAGGACTGAAATACCATACCGACATGCGTACGGTGCTGGTTGATATTGATTTCCCCCTTCAGGATATCCTTACCATGATACAGGATTTCTCCCGCATCCGGTGTTTCCAGCAGGTTGATACAGCGAAGCAGTGTAGACTTACCGCTGCCACTGGATCCGATAATGGTGATTACCTCCCCTTTATCGCAATGAAAATCGATGTCATTCAATACCTCCAGCGAACCGAAATGCTTTTTCAGATGTCTGATTTCTATGATCGTATTCATATTATTCACTCACCCTTTCTATCGGTACGCTCTGAGAGGACGGGCCTGACATTTTCGGCATATTCATACGTCCCTCAACAAAGGAGAGAAGCTGGGTTGCAAGTGTCGTCAGCAGCAAATATAAAATTGCCGCAACGATAAACGTCGGAACATACAGCATCAGACTTCCGGCAACCGAGCTGGATTGGAAATACAGCTCAATAACACCGATAACATTCAGCATGGAGCTGTCCTTGATATTGACGATGAATTCATTTCCAATCGAAGGAAAGGAATTGCGGATTGCCTGGGGTAAAATGATACTCATCATCGTCTGCGTGGAGGTCATTCCCAGACTGCGGGCTGCCTCGTTCTGTCCCTTGTCAATCGACTGGATACCGGCACGGATGATCTCCGCCATATATGCACCTGTATTGATGGATATAATGGTAATACCTGCAGTAACCGGTGACCAGTTTAATATCGGACGAAGACCATGATAAATAATCAACGCCTGTACCATCATCGGTGTACCACGGAATATCCATACATACAGACCTACAAAGCCGTGTAATATCCGTTTTATGATGCGGGAGACTGCGGAATCGCGTTCTTCAATGCGCACAGCACGGATTCCTCCCAGCAGCAAACCAATCACCAGACCAATCAGTGTACCGCATACTGCCAGCAGCAGTGTAATTTTAATTCCATACCAGAACAAAGGAATATTGTCCTGGAAAATCCACCAGGCCTGGGCAAACATCCCATCCGGTTTTGCGGATGCTATCATCATGATTGTAATCTCCTATTCTATTCTGCTTTTGGCTGACTCTCTCTTGCTTCCTTCATCCACTGATCTCTTGTTTCCTTGGAAATACCGTCCAGTGATTTCTGTACAGCGTTGAACAGCTCAGAATCACGGCTTCCCTCCTTCAGACCGACAGATACGGAAGTATCAATATCAAAGCCCTTGCCCTTCGCAAAGTGTACGATTGTTAAATCCTTGTTTGCTTCCACGGCACCCTCGGCAACCGGAAGCTCTGCGGTGATTCCATCCACTTCTTTATTCTGCAGGGACAGGATCATTTCCGGATACGTCGCCTTCGGTGTGGCATGCTTTACACCCTTGATCTGATCGATGATCGTATCATAGTTTGTACTTTTCTGACCGATGATGGTCTTGCCCTTAAACTGCTGGATATCATTGAACTTCGCAGCCGCATCTCCTTTACGCACAATCATGACCATTTCAGACTCATAGTAAGGAGATGTGAAGTCAATTCCGTTTTCCCGTGTTTCATCCTTTGTCATACCGGCGATGATGGCATCAATTTCACCGGATTCCAGAGCCGGCTGCAAGCCGTCCCAGGATACCTTTTTGATGACGATTTCACGATCCAGATCCTTTGCAATCTGGCGTGCAACACGCACATCATAGCCGTCACAGAAACCGGCACCGCCGATGGAAACACTCGTTTTTGTCTGTTCCTTTGTCTGCCAGTTGAAGGGTGCATAGTTACACTCCATACCAACCGTAAAGGTTTTTTTTCCTGTGTTTTTTGATACATTTTTGTCATCATCACTGCTGCCGCAGCCTGCAAGTAAAAATGTCATAGCAAATGCTGCTGTTAATAATCTTTTCATAAATTTGTCCCTCTTTCCTTATATCTGGCGTATCGGATATATTTTCCCGCCATCATGCAAACAAAAAAGCCGTGCTATTACACGACTCACTCACACAAAGCAGAGTTGTTAATAGCTCCTCTTCTTAACGAAGGAGTGCCATGAGTATTTCCCATGACCCCAGAAGTGCATCCGCCAATGCAGCATCTTCGGCGATGATTACCTTTCAAAGCTATCTCCGTCTGCCGACTCCAGCTTTTACTCTGACGCATCGCTGCCTCTATACGATTTTTCTGTCCTATATACTTTAGCGTAAATTCCACTGTTTGTCAATGCTGTATGAAGAAATCAACCATATTTAACAGCTATTATGCACAGCCTTAGAAAATAAATATATGCATATGAGAGGTAACACTGCCATATAACCTGTTACAGTAGCTTTATATTTTATCCTTACATATCATATCACATATTGATGACTTGACTGTGCATAGTAGCTTATGAATCCCACCTCTTATTTCTTTGCTTTTCTTTTGCTTTATATCGGTTCTTCAGATACAGAATTAAAGCAAGCAATGCCAGTCCGATTGCCCCACCTGCGGTATCAATCAGAACATCCTTCAATTGTCCGCTTCTTCCAGGTACAAATAACTGATGAAATTCATCCGTTGCCGCATAAGCTGCTGTAGCAGCCAGAGCCAAAAGCAGCCACGGCTCTTTTTTATATTCCCGTATCGTTAATCCCAGCAAAATCGCCAGTACAGCATATTCACTCATATGTGCCGCCTTGCGTACCAGAAAGCTTGTCATATCCCGTATAATTTCATTTTTCATGATATCCAGAGAGAACAAAGCGTCAAGCAGACGCACAAAGACATCGCTCATTTCCTGGGAATCATCCGCCACCTGTGCAGAGAACCAGAAAATCACAAGCATCCACAGGATGCACAGGAGCGTATAGCAGTGTTTCTTTTTCATGCTTCATCACCTGTGCATCATTATAAAATAAGATTTGTAAAAATACCAGTTTATTTTGCAGTGACAGCTTTTTTCATGCTTTCTTTGTATTATTTATCCTTTGCATCCGCAGGTATGGTATCCACTGTTTTAAAGCTGTAGCCAAGCTCCTTCATATTTTTGATAAAGGTATCCATCGCCTCATAATTCCCCTTATTGCTTGGATGAAGCAGATAGATTGCTCCCTCATGATAATGATCCATCATGGTTTTTAATGCCTCAGTGCCTGACACATCACTCGCATAATCGTAATAGGCATGACTCCAGAAATAATTGCTGTAGCCTAGATCCTTCACCAGCTTCATCGCACGCTCACTGCTTCCACCCTTTGGAAAACGGAAAACCTTTTTCATTGGCTGTCCGGTAACCTCCATATACGTCTTTTCTGTCTCGGTAATCTCTGCAACGAATGTATCAATGCTTGCGGCATTGGCCAGCGTTGTCATATCGTAATGATGCCAGCTGTGATTACCGATCACATTGCCATCCTTTACGAGCTGCCGTATGAAGTCTGCTTCTGTTTTAATATAATTTCTTGTCAGAAAATAGGTTGCCTGTACATTGTTCTTTTTCAGTACATTTGCAATCTGCTTGATATAGGTGATATCATTCCCGCCTTCGTCAAAGGTCAAATAAATCACCTTTTCTTTAGGACCCTGATAATAGGCATCATATTTCTTTAACAGCTTTTCATCCTTGGCACCGGTTGTCCGCTGATGATCCTTGCTCTTATTGAACCACCATTCCTCCATCGTGTTGTCGTAGCTGTCATGATCGTAATATAGCTTTGTGGCCGTCGGATCGGCACACACCTGTACACTTCGCTTAACACTTGCCGCATTACCACTGTTATCCTTCACCGTATACGTCAGGGTATAGGTTCCCTGCTTCTTCATATTTACACTGCCAGTGCATTTCACCTTCTTACTCAGATCTCCATCGTACGCATCGATTGCCTGAAATCCCGGCTCCTGATAGCTTCCGTTTTCAAACACACGAATGGAGCTTCCTCCCTTTAGCCTGATTTTCGGCGCTGTTGTGTCAACAACGCGAACCTTGCGCTCTACTGTTTTCTGATATTTATCAAAGGTATAGGTTAGAGTATAGGTTCCCAGCTTCTTCATATTCAGACTTCCCTTTACCTTTACCTCATCACTGTAATCAGAGAAACGAAAGCGTGCCCTTGCACCGGGATCCTGAAAGGTTGTATGAACTTCCACCTCCATCGTTTTTGGGCCGTTTAATGCCAGCAGCGGTGTGAATAATCCACTGAAAAACAACAGCTTTATCAACAAGGCTGCTACGGCAACCCCAATCAATCCAAATATCCCGTATATAATACTTTTGCAGCGTTTGCTCACATGTATCACCTCTATCCTAACGATATGTAAACCACCTGCAAATTATGCCGTATCCAAAAGATGGATCATCCCTTATTTTCCTTTGTCAGGTAAAGCACTCATACCATGGTAGAGAATTAGCATATACCAAATAAAAAAAATAATATTACGTCCCGAATCCAAGGAAGAATATCCGCATCACATACTGTATTCTGTAAATAACCATGATATAATAAAGCATATGGCAGGTGATGAGCATGAAGAAAATCCCTATCGGGTTAAAGGATTACCGCAAACTGAAGGAAGAGAATTATTACGTAGTGGATAAGAGCTTGATGATTAAAGAGTTTATGGATCGGGGAAGTGAGGTAACCTTAATCACACGGCCAAGAAGATTCGGTAAAACAATCAATATGAGGAGACGTTGTCCGCCCTTGGTGTGCTTGCTGAATTTTTTGATGTTACGAAGGATTCCCTGGAAATTTTTAAGGATACTGCCATTATGCAGTCAGAATATGCAAAGGATATCAATTCATATCCGACAATCTTTCTATCCTTTGCAGATGCTAAGGGCGATAAGAATAATATTGTCATGCAGATGAAGCTTCAACTGCTAAAGGAATATAAAAAAAATAAGCAGGTGCTTGAACATATTGATATATTTGAAAAGCCGGGTTTTGATATGGTTATGAAGGGTATGTCAGATTTACAGGACGAATCTTTGCAGGGAGTTGTGAATGCTATCAGTTTTCTAATGACAAAATGTCACCAGTATTACGGAAAACGGGTTATGCTACTCATTGATGAATAGGCTAAAGCCCGCCTTTGGTGCGATACCCCCTTTATTGAAGCTCATACGCAGGGGTTCTATGACGAATTACGCAATTCTCTGGCATCCATGCTGCATACATCTTTGAAAACAAGCAATGATTTACAATATGCCATGCTGACAGGTATACAAAGAGTCGCTAAGGAAAATACACCACAGGCGGGCTTTAGCCTTTTCTCAGATTTAAATAATCTTTCCGTGTGCACAGTGAATGACAGCCGGTATACGCAATATTTTGGATTTACAGAAGATGAAGTAAAGGCAGCATTGCAGACCTATGATATACCATTTACTCAGGAATTAAAGCAAATGTATGACGGATATAATATGGGAGGCATAGATATCTACAATCCATGGTCCATCATAAATTATCTGGACAGAAAACAATTAATTCCCTACTGGGTTAATACAAGCTCAAATAACATGATAAAAGCTGCTATGCGTGAGTGTGATAAGACCTTCAAGGAAGGATATGAACAGCTTATAGAATGCGGTACAGTCACCGCTTTAGTGAATTATGAGGCGTCGTTTTACGAGATTAAAAATACCAGCAGCCTTTGGGGACTGTTCGCACCAAAGGCGGGCAATGCCTGAATGCCGGTTACTTGACGACAAAAACTACATTGGATGCTTTTGAGGGAAGATATGTGCTGCGTATTCCAAATAAAGAAATAAAAAGAGAATTCCAATCACTGACAGCCTATTATTTTCATACGGATGAAAGCAGTGTAACTATGCTGCTGGATGATCTTTTACAGGGAAATCTGAAGAATTTTGCTGTACGCTATCAATCCATTCTGGAAAATACGGCCAGTTATTACGATCTTGTGAGCGAAAATTCATACCAGACCTATGGGCCCGCACCGCGTACGCTGCTTTTAGGTATCCTCATGCCCTTAGAAAGCAGCTATCATATCATCAGTAACCGCGAACAGGGACAAGGCAGATGTGATATCTGTCTGGAAAGCAAAAAGCAGGAAAATCCATCCTTTCTGTTTGAATTGAAATATACCAGAGATAAAGCTGTCGATTTAAAAAAATTAGCACAGCTTGGTTATCAACAGATCATTACAAAGCAATATGATCAGGGCTTGCAGCCTGTCATACGCATTGGTCTGGCTCATCGCGGCAAACAAGTAGAGGTATACACAAAGCAGTAACTGGGTAACTTAATAGGGTTTCTAAAAAACCTAGGGTAAGTGGAAAATTTCAAATAAGAAAAGTTGGAAAAAACAGTCAAAAAAAGGTGATTTTAGATATGAAAACCCTAAAATCGCTCTTTTTTATATCATTATGAGGAACATAAAAGGCTGTTGACAAAGTTGTTTTTCGAACCGGCTTTGTCATACAGCCTGACGCAGTTCTGAAGAAGGCTGCGTTTTTTTATACACGATACGTGTACTTTTCATAATCGTGCTTGTCTATGTGCAATAACTAACTGCAGGATTGCTCCTACAACGAACAGATACAATCTGCTTATTTCGTATATTGATACATCGCAATGATCTGTTCTGCACAGCGAATGCCGTCAATCGCTGCCGATACGATTCCACCTGCATAGCCTGCCCCCTCACCACACGGATATAATCCAGAGACAGAAAGACTTTGCAGACACGCTTTATCCCGCTCCAGGCGGACTGGCGAGCTGCTTCTGGTTTCCACGCCGGTTAATACAGCATCGTTCATCGCAAACCCCTTTAGCCTGCGATCCATTGCGATAATCGCCTCCTCCATTGCGGAGGTCACATAATCTGGCAGCAGCGCATGCAAATCACAGGGTGTAACACCCAACGCATAGCTTGGCTTCACACTTCCCATTGCCTGGCTTGCCTTATGCTTTAAAAAATCCTCAACCCGCTGTGCAGGGGCCCGATAGTTCCCCCCGCCCATCTGAAAGGCTTTTCTTTCCAGTGCTTCCTGATAAGCGATTCCATCGAGCGCATGTTCCCCATAATCCTCCGGGCGAATCTGAACCAGCAGGGCACTGTTGGCATTTTCCTGATCACGGGCATGCTCACTCATCCCGTTGACGACCACACCGCCCTCCATGGATGCCGAAGGAACGACACTGCCTCCCGGACACATACAGAAGGTATATACACCACGGCCGTTTGATGCTGTATGCGTTAGTCTGTATTCTGCCGCATGCAGCCGCGGATGTCCGGCATGTCCCTTATATTGTGCCTGATCGATCAATGTCTGCGGATGTTCGATTCGGGCACCGATGGCAAATGTTTTGGGATGCATCGTAACACCACGATTTTGCAGCATGCGGTAAGTATCTCTGGCACTGTGTCCGATGGAAAGAATCAGCTGCTCTGCCGGAATCTGCTCCCCATTGATAACAATACCGCATAATTCGCCCTTTTCAATAATCAAATCCTGCAGACAACATGAAAAGCGTACCTCACCGCCCAGCGCGATAATTTCCTTACGCAGCTGTTTTACGATATCCCGCAGCAAATCAGTACCGATATGCGGATGCGCCGTGTATAAAATATCCGCAGGCGCTCCAAAGCGTACCAGCTCCTCCAGCACCTTATGTACACGCAAATCCTTGGAGCGCGTCGTCAGCTTTCCATCAGAAAATGTTCCGGCACCGCCTTCTCCAAACTGCACATTGCTTTGCGGATGCAGGCTTCCGCTTTGCCAGAAATCTTCCACGCTTTTTACACGTTCCTCAACGCATTGTCCACGTTCGATGACCAATGGACAATACCCCATCTGTGCCAGCAGCAAAGCCGCAAACATACCGGCAGGGCCAAATCCCACCACAACCGGACGATTCTGCAGTCCGACGATTCCCTTTTTCGGATATACATAATGATATTCCTGAACATGTGTGACATCCTTAATATGCTTGTTCAAGACAGCAGCCTCGTGTTTGACCTTACAGTCCAGACAATATGTAAAATGCACATCCGTTTCCTTTCGGGCATCCAGACTTTCCTTATAGA
>ENA-OWPN01001819-OWPN01001819.1-human-gut-metagenome-genome-assembly--contig:-NODE-1819-length-16307-cov-3.241816_pt1 | contig 16307 bp, 16 predicted proteins | sample MGYA00248266_ERZ651850 | MGnify/ENA primary metagenome ERZ651850 (study PRJEB26924, sample SAMEA4378296) | human gut metagenome | biome: human gut; feature: human-associated habitat; material: faeces... | reverse complement strand
GACAGCATGTGACAGAGGGCAGCGTATGTGCGGATTTTACAATGGGACAGGGAAACGATACAGTATTTCTGGCGCAGCAGAAGGAGTGCCGAAAGGTATATGCCTTTGATATACAGCCCTCTGCATACGATATGACCTTGCAAAAGCTGCAGGCGGAGCATCTGGAGGAAAAGACCTCCCTCCTGTTGGCTTCCCATGAATACTGTGATTTCTATGTCAAGGAGCCGCTGGATCTGGGGGTATTTAATTTCGGGTATCTGCCGCATGGTGATCCTGCCATTACAACACGCTATGCTTCCTCTGTGAACGCAATCACAAAAGCATTGCATCTGCTGAGAAAGCATGGTATTCTGATTCTGGTCTTGTATTGGGGACAGGCGCATAACAGAGAAGAAAGCACTGCTCTTTTAACATGGTGCGAAAAGCTGGAAAGCAGATGCTTCAGCGTATGTAAAATCACGATGCACAATAAGCGGGATTGTCCCTGTATACTTGTGATAGAAAAGGAAAAAGGAGAAGGTAAGCAATGATCAAAGCCGTAATTTTTGATATGGACGGAGTGCTGGTGGACAGTGAGCCGAAAAATCTGGAACAGCTGAGAGGGTTTTATAAGAGCTATGGAACGGACGTGGAGGATGCTTTTCTGCATTCACTGGTAGGGAGCTCCTACACGTATACCTATACAGAAAGTATGCGGGTTATGCATATGGACTGGCCTATTGAAAAATTCAAGGAGAAGCTGGATGAATATTGTAAGCATCATGCCTTCGGCTATGACGAGGTGCTGAATCCGGGAGTCAAGGAAACGCTGATCTGGCTGCGTGAGCATGGATATAAAACAGCAGTGGCATCCAGCTCCAGCATGCATCAGATTCAGACTATGGAAAATGTATGTGACCTGGTTGGCTGCTTTGATGAGCTGCTGAGCGGAGAGATGTTTCACGAGAGCAAGCCGAATCCGGAAATTTATCTGACAGCGGCAAAAAAGCTGCAGGTAGAGCCAGAGGAATGTATTGCAGTAGAGGACAGCATGTATGGAATCGCGGCAGGGAATGCTGCCGGTATGCGGGTGCTTGCCTATGCGGATGACCGCTATGGAGTGGATCAGAGCAAGGCATATGCAAGAATTCATCACATGGGGGAGCTGAAACAGTATCTGGAAAATTAAATCACAGACAAGCAATAAGGCTGAGTGACTGTACACATGGCTGAGATGAAAGAAGCCTGCGTGCCAGCTGCTTGCTTACAAAAAGAGATCAAAGGTATCTCTTTTTTTATTCCTATCTCAGAAAATTGAGCGATTTTCTTATATATTTCATATTGTATTCTTTAATAAAATAGAAAAGATTGTAAAATTACAGGAAATATAGCATTTATTTTTGACTATAACTTCCACAAAAGGTATAATATGTATAACATGAGCCGTTGCTATGTATTTCTGGAAAATACGCGATATTTTTCATATTGTAATATTTGTTACAGGAACAAAGACACTGGGAATGCACAATTCTATAAGGCTTATTCTACATTACCGGCATGCTCAGCTTTTTTTTGAAGGCGTGACATGCCTTTTATATAAATTGCTGTACAGCGGAAGGGAGAATATATGAGTGAAATGTCTGCAGGAAAGCGGTATGCGCTGGAACTGTACAATGATGATATGACTGTTCTGCTTCCCCTGTCCTATATCGGAAGTATTCTGCCTTATAGCGATATGGTATTCTCTGATGCACATACGGTAGTATATCAGGAACGAAGGCTGCCCTGCTTTTATCTGGAGCAGGTGATGTCTCAAACCCGCAAACAGAACGTCTTTTATGCTGTTTTGCTTCAGAATGAGGATATCGAGGCATTTCTCTTTGTCCAAAAGGTTTGCGGCATACAGGAATTACAGGAGCAGTGCGGTAAGCTTCCTGCATACCTGCAGGCACGGCTCACCTATATACAGGAATGCCATCTGCTGGATCAGGAACGCCTGGCATATTTGTTAAACATCAGAGTATTGCTGGAGCAGCATGGATATGATAACGAAAAAGGAGCCACATATGAAACAGGAAAGCGGACATATTGATGCACTTACGAATTTTTTCGGATATGCATACGGCAGTAAAAAAATCGATGAGGTGCTGCAGCGCGGGGGCGGTCATGATACGGCCCTGCTGTTTCAGGTGGATAATTGGGAAGGCTTTTGTGAGCTTGCAGGGGATAAGGCGGCAGATTTTTCGCTGGCCAAGCTCTCCTTTTTACTAACGAAACTATTTCATAAAACGGATATCTTCGTCAGAATCGCTCCTGCTGCTTTTTTTGTATACAGCTATGGCTACATGGAGTCTGCGGATATTCAAAGAAGATTGCAACTGCTGTATACGCATATGAAAACAACAGCTTCTCTGGCACGCTGTCTGAAGGAATGCCGGCTGCATGCCGGTGTCAGTCATGTACAGAAGGAATGCAGCTTTCAGGAGCTTTTAACGTTAACGCAATACGCCCTTGCACAGGCTGTTGAACAGGATTTGCTGTTTGCTGCTGACTGCCAAGTAAAGGATGCACAGAAGCCGCTTTCTTACGCCTATCCGCAGGAAATACCGGTGCATGCTTGGGATTATCAGGATATAGATGTTCGCTTTATCATAGATATGACGAATTTTCTGTTTGGCTGCAACGATCTGCATTTCGGCCTGGAAATGGTGTTATCCTGCATGTGTGAATACTTTGATACCCAGCAGATTTATGTGATGGAGCGTGACAGCAGCGATGAGGGCTATGCCATCACACACGAATGGCTGTGTCACGATCAGCAGGTGGAAAATGCCAATTTCAGAAGGCTGCCGCTTACCGTAGGTGACCGTCATCAGAAGCTGTTCGATGAGCATCATCTTCTGGTATGCTCACAGCTGTCGGATATGTTCAAATACGATGTTGTGACAGCGTTGCGGGAACGTGTCCGCGGAGCACAGGCCCTGCTGCAATGTGCCCTTTATGATAACGGCCGCTATATCGGATATCTCAGTATGCTGGATTGTCAAAGTGAGAGGGTATGGACTTCCACAGAAACGGCGACGTTTTCCACCCTGGTAAAAATCATTGGAACTGCCATTATGCAGCTTCGTTCCCAGCGAATCAGTGAACAGATCGTCCGTCACGATATGCTGACCGGTGCGTGGAATCTGAAGAACTTTACACAAACGGTGGAGCAGTATCTGCAGGAGCATCCATCTGCATGTACAGCTGTCATCACGCTGGATATCAAAAATTTTAAATTCATCAACGCCGAATACGGGTATCCGTATGGGAATGCAATTCTCATCTCCATCTCTCAGATATTGAAGCTATATCTGGATGCACAGGAATATTATGCGCGTGGGGACGGTGATAATTTTGTCGTCATGCTGCAATATCAGGATATGGAGCAGTTAAAGCTGCGCATCACATCGCTGATTCAGAAAATAGAACGCTGTGGCGTACATAGTAATCCGCCGGTTACCGTTGTCTGCATGATGGGAGTCTATATAAGCAGACATTCGGGAAGAAGCGTATCTGAAATGCTGGACTGTGCCAATATGGCAAGAAAATCCGTAAAGAATTCTCACAAGAGCGCCTATGCATTCTTCAATAAGGAGATAGAAGCTCAGCATATGCGTGAGCATTCCCTTACACGCATCATGAAGCAGGCCCTGCAGGATGCGGAATTTATCATCTATTATCAGCCAAAGGTGAATATCAGGACACAGAAATGCGTTGGTCTTGAGGCATTAGTACGCTGGAAGCGCGCAGACGGGGAGCTGATTCAGCCCAATGATTTTATACCGTTGTTTGAAAAAAATAAATTTATCGGGGAGCTGGACATGTATGTGCTGGAAATGGTATGCCGTCAGCTGCAGGAATGGCAGGAACGCAATGCCGTATCATTCCCGATTGCTGTTAATCTATCACGAATCCATCTTGAGGAGGATGCGGATATTGTTTACCATATCGTAAATATATGCAACCGGTATCATATTCAGCGTCAGCTCATAGAGCTGGAAATTACAGAAACGGCATTTCTGGAAAATGAAACAGTTGTCATACAACGGGCCAAGGAATTAAAGCAGGCAGGCTTTCTTCTGTCCATGGATGATTTTGGTACCGGCTTTTCCTCTCTCAATCTGCTCAGTGAGCTTCCGGTGGACAGTCTCAAGCTGGATCGTACATTCTTTTTAAAGGAAAGCAATCAGCGGGAGAAAATAATTTTAAGCAATATCGTACACATGGCAGAGGAGCTGAATATGCATGTCATATCCGAGGGTATTGAAACTGCGCAGCAGGTGGATTTCTTAAAGGAAATCGGCTGTGATATAGCACAGGGCTATTATTATTCACGGCCGTGTCCGATGGAGCAGCTGCAAAAACGGCTGTGGACAGTCTTTGAAGGGGGCGATTCGCATGTCACATGAAGCATATCTTGTTTTTTATCAGGGAACGCATGGGTATGCCATTGAAAACAGCAGGGTTGTCCGGATTCTTACGGCGGGGCATATCTATAAGCTGCCGATAAAGGAAACGATGGTGAGAGGACTCCTGCAGGTAGATGAGCAGCTGGCTGCTGTCGTAGATGTGGAAGCCTTTCTCTTTCATCGTGAGCCCTTGCAGGAGCGCTATATCATCGTGCTAAAGCATCAGGGAGAATATGTAGGTGTTTGTGCTGCAGACATTGCGGGGATACAGGAGCTGGACGAAGAACGCTGGCAGCCCTCTACCTGTAAAAAGCTGCCCTATTCCATAAAGGATGGAGACAGGGAGCTGTACCATCTGCAGCTGGATGGTCTTGAGGGAGGTGATGGCTATGATCAGGCTGAAGGATGATGAATTTATACAGCTCTGTGATTTTATGAAAACCAAATACGGAATCAATCTGTCAAAAAAGCGTATTTTGATAGAATACCGCCTGATGAATACATTGAACAACGAGCATATTTCCAGCTATTCCCAGTATTTGCGGCTATTGAAAAAGGATACTGGCGGGAAGCTGGAGGAGGAGCTCGTCAACCGGCTGACAACGAATTATACCTTCTTTATGCGGGAGCCGTCGCATTTTCAATTCATTGAAGAACACATCCTGCCGGAAGCTGATATGCATGCACCCTATCATATCTGGATTGCGGGCTGCTCCAGTGGACAGGAATGCTATACGCTTATCATGCGTCTGGAGGATCAAAGAAAACGGGGTGTAAAGCTTCCTGAAATTACCATAACAGCGACGGATATCAGCACAAAAGCATTGCAGGAGGCACAGCAGGGGGAATATCCTGTTGAGGCACTGGATGTACTGCCCAGACACTGGAAGCACGCATACTGTCAGGTGCATGAGGAGCGTAAAACCTTTACGATCCGTCCGTTTGTGAAAAAGCAGGTGAAATTTGTCCATCATAATCTTATGGAGCCCTATCATCGCAACTACTTTCAGTTGATTTTATGCAGAAATGTACTAATTTATTTTGATGAGGTATCCCGCTTACGGATATATGAGAATTTCGCATCCAGTCTGAAGAACAGAGGCTATTTGATTCTGGGACATGCGGAAATGATTCCGCAGGGACATCCGTCGTATGAATATTTGAAATCCTCTGTTTACCGTTTAAAGGAAAGACAGCCGTATGGATAAGCAGCACATCGTTATATATCATATTGATCAAAAGCAGGAAGCAATGGCGGCTTCCATTCTCATGACGGAGCAGGAGCTGATTCTTCATTATGCCCGTACATCTGATGAGGTGCAGGCATACGGAACGCGCTATAGTATCACCGCGGTGATAATGGAATGTGATACGGCAGATGAACGAATACTGCAGGAGGGGGAAAATGTCAGACTGCTTTCTATGCCGGTTTTACTCGTCTGCCATCGCGTAAGTGCAAAGCACTGTCCGCTTACGGTGCTGATTAAGCCAGACTCAGTTACCCAGGCCTTTGCGCGACAGCTGCTTGTACATGTACTCGTTTTGCAGAAGGCAACAAGCAAAGCGAAGGCAGGACAGCAGGGAACAGCGAGCTGTGCAGTCATCGGTATTGGTGCTTCTGCAGGAGGGCCGCATGCTCTTTGTGAAATACTGCGGCATGTGCCAGAGGATATCTGCGGGATTGTGGTAGTACAGCATATGGCAAGAAAACAGCTGCACAGCTTTATCCGCTATCTGGATGCCCTGTGTGAACCTGCAGTTGTGCTTGCCAGCGAGCATTTGCTGATACGAAACGGAATGGTATATATTGCGGCAGAGGACAGACATTTGCAGGTGATAAAAGAAACAGATGGCTTTTATCTGCATCTGAAGCAAGGGCCAAAGGTGAATTTTGTCCGTCCATCCATCGACATCCTGTTTTCCTCACTTGCCAGTCAGGTCAAAGCACAGGCAGCGGGGGTGCTGCTTACCGGTATGGGAACGGATGGGGCACGGGGATTGCTGGAAATGAAGCAGGCGGGTGCCTTTACAATCATACAGGATGAACCATCCTGTGAGCTGTATGGGATGCCCAGGGAGGCCAAATCCCTACAGGCCCAATGCGTGGAGCTGCCGCTGGACAGAATTGCGGATACGCTGTGGAGGCATTATGAAGTCAAGGGGAGAAAAAGAGGTAATGGAACATGAGAAAAAAAATCATGATTGTGGATGATGCCATGTTTATGCGCAAGCTTATAGAAAAAATGTTGCGAGGTAATGGATATGAGGATATCGTACAGGCTGCGAATGCGGAGGAATGTCTGGCTTTATACAGACAAGTTCAACCGGATATCATTTTGCTGGATATCACGATGCCACAGAAAAACGGACTGGAGGTACTGGACGAGCTGCTCAATGAAAATGCCGATGCATATGTCATCATGTGCTCTGCACTTGGTCAGGAGGAGCTGATTGCGGACGCCTTGCGTAAGGGAGCGAGGGATTTTATCGTTAAGCCGTTTACAGAAGCACAGCTTCTTCAGGTTCTTACGGCACTGGGGGATCAATGATGGATACAGTTACAAAGCAGCTGCAGGTACAGGATACGATTCAGGAGCTGGGAAATATTGGAATCGGGGCAGCCGCAACCGCACTATCTGCGCTTCTGCAGCAGCGGGTGCTTACCAATACCTCAAGGCTTGGAGTCATTGACGATGCTTTTTTATTAAATCAGAAGCTGCTGGAGGATCAGGTCGCGGGAATCCTGTTTCCATATGATAAGGATATTCAGGGATATGGACTCTTTATTCTGGAGGAGGAATTCGCCTGTGCCATCTGGAACAGCTATCTTCACAAAACGGTGAGGTTTGCGGATCTGAATAAGGAATGTATGGCGGTTTTGCAGGAAATCTGCAGTATTATGATCTCCTCCTATCTATCCGCTTTGGCATCCTTTGCGGATATCAATATTCGTGTACAGCTGCCTGCAGTGTCCATGGACATGAAGGGTTCGATTATCAATGATGGTCTTTCCTTTATTCTGCGGCAGGAAAAGGAGGCCTTCTGGCTGGATCATGAGCTGAAGCTTTCTGCTTCCGCAAAACCAAGTCATCTGCTGTTTATCATGAATATCGACAGCATTCAAAATCTGATGGCAAGGCTGGAGGTGGCGATATGAAGGAGGTCGTGGCACGGCCCGGAGAGCTTGTTATTGCACAGCAGGATGGAATCATCACATCGTATGCGCTCGGCTCCAGTCTGGGCATCTGCCTCTATGATAAAGAAAAAAGGGTTGGAGGCTATGTCAACAGCATTCTGCCGGAAAATCCCGGAACACAGCAAAATGCAAAATATGTCGGCGATGCGGTTATGATGCTGTATCATGCCATGCAGCGCTATGCCGTTCATGACCACCAGCTGTATGCCAAAATCATCGGTGGGGCAAAGCTGTTTCTACTGCCGGATGAGGATCGCAGCAAAGAGGTTGGCAGAGCGAATATCCAGGCGGCCTATGCGGCCCTGACAAGGCTGCATATCCCGATTGAGGGAGAGGATGTCGGAGATATGTACGGCAGAACACTGCATTTTCATATAGAAACCGGAATTGTCTATATCGAAACAGGGAACAGATATGTGTATCATATCTGAAGAAAAGGGAAAGGAAAATCGTAATGAAAGCATTTAAAAATATGAAGGTTACCAGAAAGCTGCTGCTCAGCTTTCTAACTGTAATTCTTCTGTATGTCATCAGCATATCCGCTACGCTAGTCGGCGTACACAGCATTACCGGCAGCTTTAACGAATTTTATAACAATTCTTATCAAATCGTGAAGGAATCCATGAATTTCCGATTGAATCAATACATCGTTGCCCGCAATGTATTACAGATCATATCGGATCGTGATCTTGCAGTTTCAGCGGAAACACTCAGTGAAACCGAGGCCAGTATGGAGGTTGTCGATGATTCCATGAAAAATCTGGAGCGTCTGTATAAGGATAAGGAGATGCTGAGTGAGCTGAAAACACGCTATGAAAAGCTGGTTACACCGAGAGAAAAGGTTTTAAATCTTCTGAAAACAGAGAAGTTTGATGAAGCGATGAAAATCTATGAAAAGGAATATAATCCCCAGGCGATGGAAACAAGGACGTTTTTGCGTCAGATGGAAACGACGACGAAGGAGGAAGCGGATGCATATTATCAGGCGAGTGAGGAAAGCTCGGATACCATGCTGCTTGTTCTTATCGCACTTGCAGGTATCACGGTTCTGTTTTCCAGCGCTATCTGGTATCTGATTTCAAAAAGCATCACGCGTCCGATTCAGGAGCTGAAGCGTTCCGCTGAAGAGCTTGCGGCGGGAAATCTGCATACGGAAATAAGCTATACGGCAGAAAATGAATTGGGCTCACTTGCGGAAAGCATGCGAATGACCATTCAGGCGCTGCGTGAGTATATGTCGGAAATAGAAAAGAGCATGATGCTGATTGGAAAGGGAAAACTGAACTATCAGACAGAGGTGGAATTTAAAGGGGATTTTATAGCACTGAAGCGTTCTCTGGATCATATTTCCGTTATGCTGAGTGAGTCTATGATGAAAATCAGCAACAGTGCGGAACAGGTATCCGGCGGGGCTCAGCAGATATCCAACGGGGCGCAGATGCTGTCTCAGGGAGCCAGTGAACAGACGGGCTCTATTGAAGAGCTGGCGGCAAATATCAATGAGATTTCGGAAACGGTGAAGCGCAATGCGGATGATACCGTGACAGCCAGTGATCTGGCAGATGCCGTGGAACAGGAAATCATGGATAACAGTACACAGATGGAAGCAGTCACGATGGCGATTGCCCAGATTCGTCAGACCTCTAAGGATATCACCGGTATTGTTAAGGAAATCGAGGATATCGCATTTCAGACAAATCTGCTTTCTTTAAATGCAGCGGTGGAGGCTGCACGGGCAGGGGATGCCGGGCGCGGGTTCTCGGTGGTTGCCGAAGAAATCCGTAAGCTTGCGACGAAAACAACCGATGCCAGTAAAATAACAGCCCAGCTGATTCAGAAATCAACAAAATCAGTTGAAGAGGGAAGCGCTCTTATCGATGCCAGTGAGCAGTCCTTAAAGCACATCGTTGACGGAGCGCGGGATGTTGCTTCTAAAATCGAACAGATTTCGCAATCCAATATACAGCAGGCAAATTTCATTATCCAGATTCGTCAGAGCATTGAACAGATTTCCGATATCGTACAGGGAAATTCTGCGACCTCGGAGGAAAGTGCGGCCGCAAGTGAGGAGCTCGCAGCGCAGGCACAGATTTTGCGGGAGCTGGTATCCCGATTTGAATTGCTGGAAAGAGACGGGAAGGTGCTATGAAAAAGAAGGTATTGATCGTTGACGATGCGGCCTTTATGCGTATGAAAATAAAACGGGTGCTGGAGCCGCTGGATTGTGAGCTTCTGGAGGCCTCCAACGGACAGGAGGGCTGTATGCAATTCACTTCACAGCCGGTGGATCTGGTCATTCTGGATATATCCATGCCGGTTATGAACGGATTGGAGGCTTTAAAGGAAATGATGCGGATCAACAATGAGGTACCGGTTGTTATGTGCTCCGCTATCGGACAGGAATCGCAAATCGTTAAGGCGGTACAGTGCGGTGCCAGAGAGTTTATAATCAAGCCGTTTGCCGATGAGCAGCTTCGTAAGGTAGTTAAGAACATACTGCATCTTTAGGAGGTCAGAGTATGCTGCGTAAATATTCGGATTTGAATGAAATGGCAAAGGATGCGTTGCGGGAGCTTGGAAATATCGGAACCGGAAATGCTGCCACAGCGTTATCTGCGATGACCAATCAGGAGATTGATTTGGAAATTCCGGTTATCAGAATCGTTCCGTATCAGGATGCTCCCGGCTTGCTGGGCGGTGCGGAAATCGTGGAGACCGGAATCCTTCTGGAGGTCAGTCACGATTTAAAGGGCATTTTCATGTTTTTGCTGAATGAGGATTTTACAGCCCGCATGCTGCAAAAATTGCTCGGCTGTGAGATTGTGGATGTCAGAAGGCCGGATGAAATGAGCAAATCCGCAATCTGTGAAACAGGAAACATCATGTGCTGCTCCTATATCAATGCATTGTCTCAGATGCTGGATATGCAAATCCATGTATCTGTACCCTCGGTTTGCTGTGATATGGCAGGCGCGTTACTCAGTGTTCCGATGATTCGTTTTGCCAATCTGGGCGATGAGCTGATGTTCATTGAAAACCGTTTCTGCTTTGATGATGCGTCCTTTGTATGCCATGTCCTGTTTTTGCCGGAGCTGGATTCCTTGAAGAACATGCTGTATACATTGGGACTGTCCTATGAATGAGGTTATCACGATAGGTATTGCGGACGCTGCCATCGCAAGGCAGCCCTGTATCCTCGTTACCTATGCACTGGGCTCTTGTGTGGGCGTGTGCCTGTATGAGAAAAAGCGCAGGATCGGCGGTATGGTGCATATTCTGCTACCCAGCAGAGCGGCGGCAGTCAATCAGGACAATGCCTTTAAATTTGCGGACAGCGGTGTGAAAAAGCTGTTGGAAGATATGCTTTACAGGGGAGCGGAGCGTCAGAGCATCATTGCGAAAATTGCAGGGGGAGCGGAAATGTTTCAGCAGGAAACGTTGAACAGTCAGATTGGAAAGCGCAATGTCACAGCTGTGAAAGCGGTATTGCAGGAGCTGCGGATACCGCTTGCTGCAGAGCATACCGGAAGCAACTTCGGACGCACGATCTGGCTGTCGTGTCAGGATGGAAGTCTGAAAGTCAGGACGGTAAACAATGGAATACAAGTTATATAGTAAGGGAGAGCTGATGAATGGATACGATACCTAGACTGCTGATTATCGATGACAGTGCCTATATCTGCCACATGATTGAACAAATCTTCAGCAGTGAAAATATAGAGCTGCGTAAGGCGAATGACGGAGCACATGCACTGCAGGCGGTCACAGCCTTTGCACCGGATCTGATTTTACTGGATGTGGTACTGCCGGATACCGAGGGCTATGAGCTTTATCATAAAATCAAGGAAATTGATAAAAACAATGCCTCTATAATTTTTCTGACCTCCAGAGATCAGGATGCCGATGTGGTCAAGGGCTTTTCCCTTGGGGCCTGCGATTATATCAAAAAGCCCTTTCACAATGAAATTTTAAAATCACGTATACAGGTGCATTTACAGGAAAAACGGATGAAGGATGATTTGCGGCGGATGAATGAGGAAATGGCAGACAGTATGCGGAAGCTGAATACCCTGGCCTATCGCGATCCGCTAACAGGGCTGTATAACCGCCGGTATACCGAGGAACAGCTGAAGCCAAGGTTTCTAAGAGAGCCTTACGATATCGTTTTGTCCATGTGTGATGTGGATAATTTTAAACAGATCAATGATGTATACGGACATGAGATTGGCGATATGGTACTGATTGGAATCGCTAATATCATGGAGAGCTCTTCCTCCCGAATGACGGCAATCCGCTGGGGCGGGGAGGAATTTCTGCTTGTCCTTTTTCAGACCGGCTGTGAGGAGGGCTATAAGCTGAATGAACGCATTCGCAGAGATATAGAAAATTTCCCGTTTTATTCCAAGCAGACAGCATTTCACTGCACGATTTCCATCGGTTTGCAGCGATATGATCCACTGCTGAGCTTTGTGCAGAATGTAGAGCATGCGGATGCAGCGCTGTATAAAGGAAAGCGGAGCGGGAAAAACTGCTGTCTTTGGTACGATGGCATACAGGGCAGGTGAATATCATGCGTATATTTGATGAAGATCAAAGAGCGATGCTGGAGGTATATCTGTATGAAAGCAATTCGCTGTTTGACCAGCTGGATACGATTTTAATGCGGACAGAAAGCAGGGCTGTTTTTACATCAGAGGATATTCACTCTGTTTTCCGTATCATGCATACGACAAAAAGCTCCTCTTCTATGATGAATCTACAGGCGATTGCAGACCTGATGCATGCGGTTGAGGATTTGTTTTCCTTGTTTCGTGAGGATGCAGCGCTTATGGCTGGTCACGAGCAGCAGACCTTTGCACTTCTTTACGCCGTTTCTGATTATATGCATGAGCAGCTCAGAGTAATGCAGGAGGAAGACTATCAGCCAGGCGATACATCCTCCTATGTGCAACAGACTAAGCAGCTCATCAGTACCATACAGAATGCGAAACCGGCTATTGCAGAAATTGCAGAGGAACCCATGCGGACAGCTGCTTCATTGAAAGAATTGTCAGCATCTGATTCTAATCAAAAAGAGGAGGCTATAACGCAGGCGTATATCCGGCTGCGTTTTGATAAGGATTCCAGAATGGAAAATATCCGGGCCTATATGATAGCCTCGCAGATTCGCGGGAAATGCCGCAGTCTTTCCTATTATCCCCAGGAGCTGGAGCAGGATGCAGGCACTGCGCAGTTCATAAAGGAAAAAGGCTTTTATCTTCATATAGAGGCTGCAGAGCTGCAGAGTATTTTAAAGCTGCTGCACAGAGCGCTGTTTGTGGAGTCCTGCGAAATCATAGAAAAAGAGGAATATGACTTGAATTGCGGACAGCCGCAAAGGAAGGAAGCAGGGGCTGTGAATCCGCATACGGCAGAGAGTACCTCGATTATTTCTGTCCAGGTGGAAAAGCTCAATCAGCTGCAAAACCTGACGGGAGAGCTGATGATTGCGGAATCTGCCATGGTGAGCAGGCTGGAGGAGCTGGGGCAAAAGGAATTGCTGTCCCTGTTTGAGAACAGCTTTCACAAGGTGCTGCTCGATATGGAAGAAATTGTCATGGCCGCAAGACTTGTCCCGATTTCACAAATTGTTGCTAAGCTACATCGTGTTGTGCGTGATATCGCTCATAAGGAGCATAAGGATGTATCCTTTCAGATTTTCGGAGAGGACATCGAGCTGGATAAGGAAATTGTCGATAACCTGTTTGAGCCGCTGATGCATCTGTTGCGAAATGCGGTTGATCATGGTATCGAAGCTGCAGCACAGCGTATTGCGGCACATAAGCCGAAAACGGGAAGCATTACCATGACGGTGGAAAATGTCAACGGAGAAATCGTTATTCATGTACGTGATGACGGGCAGGGAATCGATGTGGAACAAATTCGGAAAAAGGCACAGGAAAAGAAGCTGCTGAAGGAAGGTCACAGCTATACACGGGAGGAGCTGCTGAACCTGATTCTTTTACCGGGCTTCTCTACCAACCAAACAGCCAATGAATTTTCCGGCAGGGGAGTCGGTATGGATGTTGTGAAAACTATGGTTGATCATTTTAAGGGACATGTAAGCATACAGAGTACGCTGCATAGCGGAACCGTATTCTCTCTGCATTTTCCATTGACGCTGACCGTGATTGAAAGCATGCTGTTTCGCTGCAGCGCAAATACCTTTTCCATCCCGGCACATCATGTCCTTCATTTCTTTCCTTATCAAGAGGATGATACGCATTTAAAAACAGAGAACGGTCATAGTGTCTATGTTTATGAGGATAAGGTATTGCCGATTCTTCCCTTATCGAGGTTCTTTCATATGGAGCCATCTTCTGCACCAGGGAATATCCTTATGTATGTGCGCTCCTCTACACGGGAGGCCTGTCTTTTGGTTGACAGGATCATCGGTTATCAGCATATCGTGGATAAGCCGCTTCCTATGCTTCTGCATACACAGTTTAAAAAGGGCAGTGGGATATCCGGCTGCAGTCTGCTGGGAGATGGCAGCATCTGTCTGACCCTGAATACGGAATATTTATTGGATTGTCTGTTATATGAGAGGTGTATGTCATGAGTGATCTGTTATGCTTTCATGCCTTTGAGAATATATATGGCATTCCTGTCCATATCGTACAGGAAACCTTTGATGAACAAAGGGTGACGCCGGTACCGTGTATGCATCCTGCATTTGCCGGACTCTGCAATTATAAGGGAATCGTTTATCCTGTTTTGTCCTTTTCCCGTCTCTGTAACAAAAGGATGCCATTAAAAAGGGCATGTATGCTGCTGCTTCATGTGGATAAATATCAACTGATTCTGCGTATGAACGATGTACCGTTTTTTGTGTATGAGGCAAAGCTGACAAAAAGCATCCCGTATGATGGCGGAAGCGAATATCTGAAAATTGAAATGCTGTGTCAGCAGGAGGACAAAAGCATATATGTTTTAAATATGAAAGAAATTCTCGATTATCTGGCAGCGAATATGCTGCATATTCCTGAATAATATGCTCACAGGTTATCGATGACAAGGGACAACGGATTTTGACGGTGCAGAGACAGCCGGAGAAATTCGTTTTTTATATGCCTGAATAGAATAACGGTATTTAGTTTGCATGCTTTTGAATAGCGCTGTGTCTTGCTTGTCGTACTCTGTTCGGTTATGCTCCTGCTCTCAGCGTGCTACGTATGTTCTTCCTGTATCCATTGCTAATGACAGCTTTAAAAAGAGAATATGTAATACGGATGAAATCGGAGGTATGAGACTGTAGAGCTTCTTCTTTCTGTATACAGCACTGCACATAAAATGCAACAGGCAGCGTGTATATCTGTTCTGCTCTTTTATATCCTAGCAAATTGCTATACTTTTTTTGATTATTTAGCACTCAAGTGTTGACAGTGCTAAAAACTGTGCTATAATATCATTAGCAATCAAAGAGTGAGAGTGCTAAAAAGGAGCGTGATCGTATGAACTTTGATAAAATGAGTGAAAAGCTGCAGGAGATCATCATGCAGGCAGTGGAAATCTGCAAGTCGTATCAGCATACAACGGTGGATACCATTCAGATGCTGAAAGCCATTTTTGAGCATGATGTTCTGGATGGCTTATTCAAACGCCTGAATATAGATAAAACAAGAGCTTTATCCATCATTGACCAGGAAATGAACAGAGTGGCTACCAGCAGCAATGTCAATCCACAGCTATCCAATGAGGTGGCACAGGCCTTCTCTAAGGCCGAGCAGTGGAGTGCCGGTGTCCAGGAAACCTATCTGAGTGTAGCCAGTGTCTGGATTGCTTTGATGTTTAATAAATCCTATATTTCAAAACAGCTGGTCAAGGAATTTCATCTGGATGAAAAGACCTGCAAGGATGAGGAGCTGAAGCGAAGAGGCGGTAAGAAAATGGATTCTCCGAATGCGGAATCCAATCTTGAGGCGTTGAGCAAATACGGACGGGATCTGGTTGAGGATGTGAAAAACGGAAAAATCGACCCGATTATCGGACGTGATGATGAAATTCGCCGTGTTATTCAGATATTATCCCGTAAAACAAAAAACAATCCGGTACTGATCGGTGAGCCTGGTGTTGGTAAAACCGCAGTCGTGGAAGGAATTGCATGGCGAATCATGAAGGGTGATGTGCCGCAGTCCTTGAAGGAAAAGAAACTGATCGAGCTGGATATGGGCTCTCTGATTGCCGGTGCAAAATACCGCGGTGAGTTTGAAGAACGCTTAAAATCCATTTTAGAGGAGGTCAAGCAGGCAGAGGGCAATATTATTCTGTTTATCGATGAGATTCACAATCTGGTCGGTGCCGGGAAAACCGAGGGCAGCATGGATGCCGGAAATATGCTGAAGCCGATGCTTGCCCGTGGTGAGCTGCGCTGTATCGGGGCAACCACCTTTAACGAATACCGCCAGTATATTGAAAAGGATGCTGCATTGGAACGCCGTTTCCAGCGTGTCATGGTACAGGAGCCAAGCGTTGAGGATACGATTTCCATTTTGCGTGGATTAAAAGACCGCTATGAATCCTACCATGGTGTCAAGATTCTGGATGAGGCAATTCTTGCGGCCGTTACGATGTCCAATCGTTATATTACCGACCGGTTTCTGCCGGACAAGGCGATTGATCTAATAGATGAAGCCTGT
>ENA-OWPN01001812-OWPN01001812.1-human-gut-metagenome-genome-assembly--contig:-NODE-1812-length-16376-cov-2.162551_pt1 | contig 16376 bp, 12 predicted proteins | sample MGYA00248266_ERZ651850 | MGnify/ENA primary metagenome ERZ651850 (study PRJEB26924, sample SAMEA4378296) | human gut metagenome | biome: human gut; feature: human-associated habitat; material: faeces... | reverse complement strand
ATGCCAATCCCGATCCCGTTTCCCTGGGTTTCGGGTGAAAGGTCCAGAACGCAGACATACTGCGATTTAATGCCGCCGTCAGCATAGGGCGTGCAGAAAGTTCCGGTAATATTAGGGTCCATACCGTCACCGCTGAAGTTTTTGCCAAGCTCATCCACAATCAGTACATCGCACGTATCCACGAGAATACGCGGCATGAGGTCTGTCGCTTCCTGCAAAAGCACTGGTTCCGCATCGCCGACATCATCGCGGTGGATACAGGCGATTTTACAGGTTTCATCATAAGCGTTCTCTATTGTGGCGACTGCAAACAGCATCTTAGAGTGGTCGATAATGGCCTGGCCATACATGTGTATGTTTTTAGGAAGAAGCTCATAGCCCTGGGCATGGCAGTTTTCCGCCCCGGCTTGCTTTGCGAGACCGATGGCCATCATTTTCATGATCCCGCTCTGGTAAGGGCCCCGGAAGCAGGTATGGGGCTTTACACGGTTATAGATAATGATGCCGTCAGCTTCAGCGGCGTTTTTGTCAATATATACATCCCGGCCGTCAGGTGTCAGGCCGATTTTTTTAACCTCCATGGAGGAAATGATCGGGCAGCCGATAACCTCCTCTGTAATGCCATAACCGTTTAAAATTGAAGTCTGGAGCTCGGCCACTGCGCCGCCGTGACTGCCCATGGCCGGGACAACAAAGGGGGTTGCGCCCTTTTTCTTGCAGAAATCGACAATGGCTTTCAGGATTCTGGCATAGTTGGCCAGCCCTCTGCTGCCGGCTGTGATGGCGATACGCATGCCAGGCTTTATCTGATCTGCAAATTTTGGCGCTTCCAGCTGGCTGTGCACAACCGATGGAATATTCTCGGGTTTGATCACAGGCCTTGGAAAGGTCTGCTTGATTTTGGTAGCGGTGTGTCTTTCAGTAAATCGGATACTACGCTGCTCATTTCTATCCCTCCTTCTTATAACAGTGTTGCGCCGGAAGCTGTGTCTCCGGCATAACGGGTAAACAATCCTAGAACACCATTGTACTCAGGTGACTGGTTTTTCCAGATGGCTCTGCGTTTTTCAAGTACCGCTGCCATTTCATCATCGCTCTCTCGTTTTCCCTTTACGCCAACAAGCCTCAGGGTGCGCTTGGGTACATTGATGTCGATGATATCATCGTCTTCGATAAGAGCGATGGGGCCGCCTACGGCGGCTTCTGGTGAGACGTGGCCGATGGCTGGGCCTCTGGTGGCGCCGGAGTAGCGACCGTCGGTGATGATGGCAGTGCTGGCGCGCAGCTCTGGATGGTAGTGCAGCGTCTCGGTAGCCCGGAACATTTCGGGCATGCCGCATCCCCTTGGGCCGACGTAGCGAATCACCACGGCATCGCCCGGTACGATTCTGCCGGATTCGATGGCCTCTACAGCGTCCTCCTCATTGTTGAACACTCTGGCACGGCCAGTAAAGATGTGGGTAGCCGGGTCGGCCGACGCATGTTTGATGACAGCGCCGCCAGGCGCGATGTTTCCGTAGAGGGCCGCCATACCGCCGTCAGGCTTGCAGGGATCTGTCAGCGGGCGGATGATGTCCCGCGGCTCGTGGCCAAAGTTTTTCAGATAGCTGGCAGTATGTCTGAAAAAGCCGGTGCGCTCAAGCTCCGCGAGGTTTTCCCCGACGGTTTTGCCTGTGACAGTCATCTCGTCCAGGTAAAGGAAGTTCGCAATCTCCCGCATGATGGCGGGCACGCCGCCTGCAAAGTACAGATAAGAGGTCGGCCATTTTCCGCTGGAGATCAGTGATGTCAGAACAGGTATCTGGCGGTGGATACGGTCAAAATCCGACAGAGTAATGTTAATTCCGGCCTGCTTTGCGATGGCAGGAATGTGCAGGGTTGCGTTGGTTGAGCCGGAAACGGCAGCGTGAACCATGATGGCGTTCAGAAAAGAGCGCTTAGTGAGAATTTTCTGAGGCGTCAGGCTTTCCTCCACCATTTCAACAATGCGCTGTCCGGCTTTCTGAGCGTATGCCCTGATCATACCGGCCCAGGCAGGCATGAGTGCGTTGCCGGGAAGAGCGAGGCCAAGGGCTTCTGAAAGCAGCTGCATGGTGGAAGCTGTGCCCATATACGGGCAGGAGCCAGGAGTAGGACAGGCGTTACAGTGCAAAAATTCTGCGTCATCCTGAGTAATCTCTCCCCGCGCGAGCCGCCCGGGCGTTTCATAGCCAACGACACCGGTGATGAACTCTGGCCCAGGCATCATGGCGCCGCCGCAGAAGTGGATGGCGGGAATATCGAGCCGGGCGATGGTCATGAGGTGTGCGGGTACGGCTTTGTCACAGGAGGAAAAAAGAACCATTCCGTCATAAGGGGCGGATTTCGCATGAATCTCTACCAGTGATGAGATAATATCCCGTGAGGCCAGTGAGTATCGGATGCCCTCGTGTCCGCAGGCCACACCGTCGCAGATATCGGTGGCAGTATGGACCGCTGGCTTGGCATTTTTTTTATAGACACCGAGTCCGGCGCTGTCGACCAGGGCGTTCAGATGGGTGCTTCCAGGGTGGCTGTCGCCAAAGGTACTCTCTAAAAGTATCTGAGGCTGTGACAGCTCCTCGGGGATCCATCCGGTTCCCAGCCGCATGGGGTCAAACTCGGGATTTTCTTTTCTTGCTTTTTGACTTTTAAGCATGATATTGTGCTCCTTTTTTGTGTGAACCTGTTTTATGGTAAATAGGATAACACAAAAGTTTGTGAATGGAGGATCTTGAACGAAGAATTGAAAATCACATAACAATTCTCCGTCCTTAATGATACATTCTCCATTATATAATTTAAAAGAGGGGCTTAGATGATGCCGGCTTCTACCAGAACACTGTAGAGCTGGCGTTTGCCGTCGATATCGATGGCGGCAGCAGGCTTTCTCGGGAATCCGCAGTCGATCCCCTGCATTTCAACCGCTGCTTTCAGCGAGCTTGGGAAGGGGTGTCCAAAGATAACCGCCATGACCTTGCAGAGCCTGCGGTGATATTCTTGGGCTTTTTGCAGATCTCCTGCCATAAAGCTATCGTACAGGCGGCGGCAGAGTTTTGGAGCAGCGCAGGCGCCCACACCCATAAAACCGTGCCCGCCGCAGGCCAGTGTCCCGAGGAAGGTTTCATCGGTTCCGGTCAAAACGCCAAAGGCCTGCTCCCTGGTTTCATTGATGATGGACACTGTGCTGGTAAGATCGGCTACATTTTTAATGCCACAGATATTCTTTTCTCTGGACAGCTCAACAATGGATTCCACAGACAGCGTTACATTGGTGTAATCCGGATAATGGTAAATGATTACGCCGGGTTTTGAGAAGCGGGCGATTTCTTTATAGTAGTTTACCATGGATTCCTCAGTGGTTGGCGGGTCAAAGGGAGTCATGATGAGGTTGAAGTCCACACCGATTTCGCCGGCGTATGAGCAGAGCTCCTTAGTGCCGGCGGTGGTGTTGGCGCTGCAGCAGGCAGCGATCTTGAGACGGCCATCTGCAGCTTTGACAGCTGCCTTGAACAGTTGCTTTCTCTCCTCGATACCCATGGCTGGATATTCGCCGGAGCTGCCGCCCACCAGAATACCGTCAAGGCTTTCATCGGCAAGATGATCCACCAGCTTTTTCACCGATTCGACGTTCAGGCTTTCATCACGATTCATGGGGGTTACCATGGCTGCATACACACCTTTAAATGATTTGGCCGCTGGCAGCTCCTTTCCCTCCAGGTAAGCTCGGCTGTTTTGCTGCTTCAAATTGCCCATGTCCATTTTAGCGTTGATGCGCAGTCGCTGGGGATCATAGAATACACGGTCGCAGAGGGTGACTTCCACAGTCTGTCCTCCGGTTTTTACCATAACTTTCTCCCCGTTTTTAGCGTGTCCGGATTCGATGAGGCAATAGCCAATGCTCTCTTCCACTGTGTAGCCATAATTGGCGGTAGTGACCTTTCCGATCACCTTTTCCTTTACTAAAACCGGGCTTTCGTTTTCGATGTCGATGGCATCGTCACTGGCTACAAAACCCATGAGTCTGCGTTCAGGACCCTTCTCCTTGATTTTGAGGAGCTTTTCTTTTCCAGTGAAATAGGGCTTATCCCAGTTGACAGACCATTCCATGCCCATTTCCAGCGGGTTTGTTCCACCGAAATCCCGGACAGTGATGAGTCCCTTTTCGGTGGGAACGCTCTCGAGGGTGACGTCGCTTTCAACAATGCGGACACCGTATTTTTTCCCGATCCGCAGCAGGTCTGTGACGATCTGGCTGATACGGGCGCTGTCTGCGAAAATTTCAAAGCCAAGCTCACCGGTGAACCCAGTGCGGGACAGGATAATGGGAATACCGCCGGCCTCATTTTCCATAAAGGTGTAGTACTTCATGTCGGTCATGTCGCACTTCAGGTAGGATGCCAGCATACGGCGGGAATCCGGACCCTGGACAGACCAGAGGGAAATTTCGTCGCTCAGGTCTTCAAAGCGGACCGCGCGTTTGTTTTTATGCTTTTCAAACCACTCAAGTGTGTTGTCCTTAAAGGGTGAAATCATCCAGAATTTTTCATCGCTGTAACAGTAGAAGGTGACATCGTCGATCATCACAGCTTCCTCGTTTAAAATACTAGTGTACATGACCTTACCTGGGATCAGGTGCGCCAAATCGTTTACACACATCTCATCTAAAAAGATGCGTGCATCCTTTCCGGTAATTTCCACAAGGCCCATGGTGAAGTCAAAAATCGCCACGTGATTGCGGATGAGTTCATGGTCATGTCTTCTGGCCATATCATTTTTTTTGTACATTCTCTTCCTCCCGGTTGGTTAATATTTATGTGATAAATGCTTTGCTGGCTTTGGAGAATACCGGCAGCCAAAAGCTTTTTTATCGGATACTCAGTTATAACGCAAGGCGTGTGCCAAAAGGCAGAAATGTCAAAAAAATTTTTGTAAAATTTAAGGTATAATGCTGGAAGCCCTTGATTTTAGGCGTAAAAAACACGACATGCTTGTCAAGGATAAAGCCGAGTGTTACAATTGAGACAGTTTTTTAACAGGCTATCATCGGGGAAATGATGAAAAAATTCATTGCCGTGATGATAGAATTCATCACTCAAAAAGATGGTTTGTTTTGGAAGTATTGGTTGTAAAAAGGTGAGGGAAAATGAATTTAGGTGATATCTGCAGTTCAGAATATCTGCTCGCGGACCTTGAGGAAGGCCTTGAGCAGGCGGTCAAAAAACTTTCGGGGCAGGATACAGCGTTCGTACTGGCGGCTGATCTCGGCCAGGTTGAAAAGGTATTTACAGACAGGGCGCTCCTGCGCCTTTATATGGAGAGCGGCGGCAGTGAAAGCACATTAGAGGATTGCGTTTCAAGAATGGCCTTTAAAATTTTATCGGCAGAGCAGGTTCCTGAAATGGCGGAAGGGGCGCTGATCATTGCCCTTAAAGACGAAAAGCCCGTCGGCGTGCTCCACTATACAAAAGCCATACGGGAACTGCTGTCTGCCAACAGGACCTTTGATTTATCCATTGAAGGATTTCAGCAGGTTTTTGAAAATATTGAAGAAGAAATCGTTGTTTCCACAGGAGACGGCCGTATCTCCTATCTGAATCCCAAGGCTGAGCATCTTATCGGGCTGCCGGCCAAAGAGCTGGTGGGTATGAGTCTTGAAGAGCTGGTGGAAAAGAAAATTTTTTATCCCAGCGCGGCCCTGGAGGTATTAAAAATCAGGAAAAAAGTGGACATGCAGACAACCCTGAAGGACGGAGAGGAGCGCCTGAGCACCGCTATCCCTATTTTTGACCAGAACGGCGGGATAAAATATACGGTGTGCACCTCGAAAAATGTGGGCGAGATTTTAAGGCTCAACCAGCAGCTGCTCTCCAAAAAAGCCAAGCTCAGGCAAAAGGATGAGGAAATTGAGCGGATGCAGAAAAAAGAATTTGAGCAGATGAATTTCTACTTTGACAGCCCGGAAATGTATAAAGTTATGCGCTCCATCCGGCGCACTGCACCCCTTGACATGACTGTTCTGATTCAGGGAGAAACCGGTGTGGGCAAAGGAATTATCGCTAAGAGCATCCACTATTTAAGCAACCGGAGGCATCAGCCCTTTGTCAAGATCAACTGCGGGCTGATCCCAGAAAACCTTATCGAGGCTGAGCTTTTCGGTTATGAGGAGGGCGCTTTCACTGGCGCTTCCAAAGGCGGCAAGGTCGGCAAGGTCGAGATGGCCAACGGCGGCACCCTCTTTCTTGATGAAATCGGTGATATGCCGCTTCCTCTCCAGATCAAGCTGCTGGATTTTATCCAGGACTCTACCTTTGTGCGGGTAGGCGGCGTAAAGCCACAGAAGGCCGATGTGCGCATCATATCTGCCACGAACAGGAATCTGGATAAAATGATGCAGGAGGGCACCTTCAGGCAGGATCTGTTTTACCGGCTCAATGTTTTTAACCTGACCATTCCCCCGCTGCGTGAGCGCACAGGGGATATTCCCGAGCTCATCGAATTCTTTTTAAAAAAATTTAACAGCAAGTATGGCTTGAACAAAAAACTGGCGCCGGACCTTATCTATGAGCTATACCAGTACAGCTGGCCAGGCAACGTGCGTGAGCTGGAGCACACCCTGGAGCGCTTGATCGTGATGAGCGAAGGCGACGAGATTAACTCCGAAACCCTTCACGAGGCATTGAATAACGCCCAGAAGCCTTCACTCAACATTGTCTGCAACGGGATTATGCCATACAAGGAAGCTAAAAGCACCCTTGAAAAAATATTGGTGCAGCGGGCCTACGAGACCTGCGGATCAACCTACAAGGCTGCCGAGGCACTGGGAATCGATCAGTCCACTGTGGCCAAACTGCTCAAGAAATACCGGGCCGAAAACTAACCAGAGTCAAAAATTAGCCTTTATGAGCACAAAAAGTGCATTTAACCGGTGACACCATAGTGATATAATAAATAAGTAAAAGTTTAGTATCAGCTTGGGGGAATTGCCATGGGGTGTAAAAATTTTAAAGATATTAACAAAGAAACGGTTAAGGACTATTTAAAGGAGTGTACGGATTATTTTGCGCCGGATGCGCGTTTGAGCGTGTATGAAATCGGCGAAAGCGAGGAAGACGGCGACGGCTTTATCAATTTTCTGTACCGTGTCTGGGACGAAAACGGAAAATCCGTGATCGTCAAGCAGGCTAAGACCTATTATAAGGCCTTTGAGGAAGGCGTGGGCCCCTTTGTACAGGACCGCAACGCGCTGGAGGCGGATGTCATGCGCATCAAGGGCGCCATCACACCGGAATATATTCCAGCGGTCTATCAGGTAGACCTTGACAACCATATTTACCTCTGTGAGGATTGCAGCGATTTAAAAATTCTGCGGTTTGAACTGATGAAGGGCAAAAAATTTCCGGATTTTCCAAAGAAGATCGGCGAGTTTATTGCTAAATCCAACTTTTACACCTCCGAGTATTATCTGGACGCCACGGTTTACAAGGAGCTTCAGGCAAAATTTCTGAACCCCAATATGCGTCTGGTATTTGAGATCGGCCTGTTCCTGAAAGATGAGCATGCTATCGACGACCATGATCCTCACGATGATCCAAACGCTGATCCCGAGCGTCTGGCCATGGGCGACGCGCCATGGAAAAGCAAGGCCTTCCGCACCGAAATGCTCAAGCTGCGCGACATTCACATGAAGCACTGCGAATGTCTGGTACACGGCGACCTGCACACCTCCAACATTATGATAAACGACGAAAAAATGAAAATTATTGACCAGGAATACGCCTTTATGGGGGCTTCATCCTCCGATACTGGCTATCTCATGGGCAGTGTGCTCTATGAATACATTCGCTGGTTTTATATGGATGATTACCCTGAGGATTTCTGTAAGGATTTCAGGGAAACTATTCTCGGCTATATGCGGGACATTATCCATACCTACAATGCGGTTTATACCGAGTGCTGGAAAAAGGACGCAAAGGTGACCTACCGCGATTTTGACGATTTTCGCGAGTCCATTCTCAGGAATTTTATTCAGGAGGTCTGCGGTTTTACCGGATGCCAGATTACGAGCCGTGTAGGCGGGCTTGTCCCTCTCCCCGACTTTGACACCATCGAGGACCGGGAAAAACGCAACGAGGCCTGCCGCCTGTCCCTCACCATCGCCAACTATCTGATCATGCACCGCATGGAAATCGAAAGCATTGACGACATGGTGGACACGATTGTTCAGATTACAGAAAACTTCTTTAAACTGATAAAGATTATTGATTAATATAAAAGCCCCTCATATAAATTTTATATGAGGGGCTTTGTACAAGGAGATATAAATGAAAACCATCGATTGCCTCGGGGATATCTGTCCCCTGCCGGTTATGAAGCTTCAGAAGGAGACAAAAAAGATGCAGCCCGGCGACAGTGTCATGCTTGTCACGGACCACAGCTGCGCGGTGAAAACCATCCGGCAGTTCTGCGAAAGCCGGCAGTTTTCCTGCCTGTGCGACGAGGTGATGAACGGCGTCTGGGAGATCACAGTCAGCAGATAGTGTCGGCCAGGATCTTTTCAATATAGGAGGTCAGCTTCAGGAGGGTCCGGTCCCGGTATTCCGAAGCCTTTTTCTTAATAATGTAATAGTCGTTGTGCAGGGCCATTTCCTCCACCCCGATAATTTTGAGCTGTTTGTGATACAGCTCTTTTTTTATGCACATATACGGGAGAAAGGCCATGCCGTAACCGTTCATGGTAGAAAGCTTGATGGACTCGATGGAATCCTGCTTAAACATGATCATCAGACGATCAGGGTCGATCCCCTCCTCGAACAGACGCTTTTCAAGGTGCTGCTCGGTGCGCTGGTCTGAGGTCAGGGTCAGCAGCGGATGGTGGTAGAGGTCCTCCTTATGAATGGTGTCGGCAATGTTCATCTCACTGCCGGCCACCAAAAAAACATCGTCGGAGAAAACCTTCTGTCCTGTCAGTGAAGGGTCTGACGGCGGCCCGGAAATAAAGCCGATGTCCCCCTGGTCGCAGTTGATCTGCTGCTCGATACGGGCGCTCGCCACCGAGGAGATTTCCAGTGAGTAAGTTGGAAAATTCTTTTTTACATAGTACAGGGTGCAGGGCAGCGCATAGGAGGCGATGATGTGTGTGGATAAAATATGAAGCACGCGGTTGCTCTCCTCATTTTCCTGAATTTCACGGATCATGCTGTCATAGGTAGAGGTCAGGTGCCTGGCGTACTCGTAGACAACCTTGCCGTTACAGGTCAGTGTGACGCCACGGTTGCTGCGCTCGATGAGCTGAGTATTGAAAAGCTGCTCCATTTGATCTGCTGGCTGAGAGCAGACTGAGAGATATAAGTCTGCTCAGCTGTTTTGGTGATGCTGCCATTGTCCACTATTTTTATAAACATTCTCAAAGATTCGATATTCATGCCATTGCCTCCTTTGTCATTGATTACAGTATATCACAGAACAGGAATAAGGTGCGGAAATTCTGCCATCAGTTTTTCTTATGCTGAATCGCTTTTCAATGTTATTCAAATTACTGATGAGGTGCTATAATGGAATCATCAAAAGTTGATAGTTTTTTAACAAAGGAGGGGAAAGGATTTGGAAGAAAAGATTCAGCGGTCTACCAGGACCCGCGCGCCGAGGAAGCCGAAAAAAAACCAGATACCCATCGCCATTGTGGTAACGATTTTAGTCGTAATCGCGGGCGTCTATCTTGGACTGGGAAGCGAGAAACTGCCAGTCTACTGGATTATCGGGCTCTGCTTTGGTTTTATCCTTCAGCGGGCGCGCTTCTGCTTTACCGCATCGGTGCGTGACCCGAGCCTTACCGGGAGCACCTCACTGACCCGGGCGGTGCTCATCGCCTTTGCGGTGACGACCATTGGGTTTACAGCCATCAAGTATGGTGCCTACCTAAACGGTCAGGAAATACCGGGCATGAGCTCAGTAGCGCCCATCAGTTTGCCGCTGGCGCTGGGGGCGGTGTTCTTCGGTATCGGCATGGTCATCGCCGGGGGCTGTGCCTCTGGAACGCTGATGCGTGTCGGTGAAGGGTTCACCATGCAGATGCTGGCTTTGGTGTTCTTTGTGGTCGGTTCCTTCTGGGGCGCTCACGACATGGGATTTTGGGACGGTGTCTTTAACACCAACGCGCCCAAGATCTTTTTACCGGATGTGTTTGGATGGTTTGGCGCTTTAGTCGTCCAGGGATTAATTATTCTTCTGCTGTATATTGCCGCAAGGCAGTGGCAGAAAAAGAAGATGGGAACAGCGGATTAATTTGGAATTCAAAAAAGAAATTATAAGAAAAAGGAGAAATTAAAATGAGTGAATATACGTTAGATTGTTTAGGTGAAGCCTGTCCAGTGCCATTGATGAAAACTGAAAAGGAACTGGCAAAACTGAATGTCGGCGATCTGTTAATCGTCTCTATTGACCACAGCTGTGCCATGAAAAATGTGCCGGAATGGGCGCGCGCTCAGGGCCATAACGTCGAAATCGAGGAAGTGGACGATGGCGAATGGGAAGTTGTGATTGAAAAAACCAAATAACCCAATATGAGGGGGAGGTTGTTATTGTGAAAGAATTTTTTCAAAAGCTCAGTAAAAATGATTTTTATAAAAAATTGATGAAAGAGCCTTTGACCTATGTGGCTGGCGCGGTGCTCCTGTCTGTTTTCCAGATCGCGCACCTGGCGTCCCTCGGCAGTGCCTGGGGCGTTACCAGCGCTTTTGCGGACTGGGGCGCCTGGATATACCAGGGCCTTGGCGGGGATGTGAGCTCCTGGGCTTATTTTGCAGGCGAAAAGGCGCAGCATACCCTGGCCGCAGGCTTTCTGCACGACGGCGGTTCTATCCGAAATATTGGAATCATCGTTGGAGCATTGCTGGCCACGCTCTACGCATCACAGTTTAAAATTAAAAAGATCAAGTCTATCCGTCAGGTAGTGGCCGCCATCTTAGGCGGGCTGCTCATGGGTTATGGCGCCAGAATGGCCCACGGCTGTAATATTGGAGCGCTGTACAGCGGAATCTCTTCCCTGTCCCTTTCCGGCTGGATTTTCGCAGCCTTCCTGATGGTCGGCGCCTTTATCGGCAGTAAACTGCTGGCAAAGTATTTTATGTAAAATCAATTAGGAGTATGGAATGAATAAGAAAACAGAGCAGTATGATGTTGTAATAATCGGCGGCGGCGCTGCTGGCCTGACCGCGGGGATCTACTGCGGGCGTGCCCGCCTGAAAACCCTGCTGATCGAAAAGGCACTGGTGGGGGGGCTTGCCACCTATACCAGTGAAATTGAAAACTATCCCGGTTTTCCAGAAGGCTCAAGCGGTCTGGGGCTCATGGATTTATTCCATGAACAGGCCAAGAAATTCGGCGTGAAATTTAAGCTGACCGATGTGCGCTCCGTAGATTTCTCCGGCGAAACCAAGGTGGTTGAAACTTTCAGAAACCGCTTTGAGGCCAAGGTCGTCATTGTGGCCACCGGCGGAAAGCCGCGTCTGACCGGCGCTGAAAACGAGGATAAATATCTGTACGACAAGGGTATCTCCTTCTGCGCGACCTGTGACGCGGCCGCCAACACCGGAAAGACCGTTATGGTCATCGGCAGCGGTGACGCGGCCATTGAGGAAGGCACCTTCCTGACAAAATTCGCGGACAAGGTCATCGTTTCCGTTATGCATGAGGAAGGCAAAATGGACTGCAACGAGATCGCCAAGGCCCAGGCCCTGGAAAATCCAAAGATGGAATTTATCTGGAATACCGTTGCCGAACGCTTTGAGGGCGACGAGCACCTGGATACTGTCGTGCTGAAAAACATTAAAACCGAGGAGTCCATCCCCGTCAAGGTAGATACCTGTTTCCTCTTTATCGGCTATCTCCCCAATACCGAATGGTTTAAGGATATTCTGGATATGAACCGCGGCGGTTATCTCATTACCAACGAACGGATGGAAACCAACGTGCCAGGTGTTCTTGCCGCAGGCGACGTCCGTGATAAATTCTTAAAACAGGTTGCCACAGCCGTAGGCGACGGCGCCATTGCCGGCTACGGCGCAGAAAAATATATCTCCGAACTGGAAATCTACGAAAGCCAGGTGCTCAACAATGGCGAACCCTCCGTCGTCTATGTATGGAACGCGGTAGATCCCAACTGCCGTGAGCTCATGACCACCGTTGAAGCCTTCCAGGAAAAACACGCAGGTGACCTCCACGTCACCAATGTGGATATTTACAAATCCGACGGCATTGCCAGACGTTTGGGCATCTCCGAAGTGCCGGCGGTCCTCTATATCAAAAACAACGAAGTCCAGAAAACCCTGACTCAAAATATCTCCATGGAAGGGCTTGAAGGACTGGTAGATTAGACCGTAATCCATTATCAAGATTAAACCAACTCGTTAATACACCCAACTTAGACCACTTAGATAAAGAAGCCCCGCTGAAAAAGGCGGGGCTTTTTTTAATTTATTCTGATATGGTAAGCGCAGCGCTGCTCTGATTTCCAGCAAAATCACTGGAAAAAAGCGTCAGATTTTTGTCAGGAATTTCAAAAACAAAGGTGCTGCCCGATTTATGCGCAGGGAAATATTGATTTCCATCGGCGTCAAGCCCATAAACACTGTCTGGGTTAATGCCGCTTTGATTGTCCTTTAGCGTAAAGGTGAGTTCCTTATCGCTGGAGGAGTAGCCTGAGAGAACAGGTGGTTCGGTATCCTCAATTGAGCCGGTATTTTCCGGATTGAGACTGGATACGCCCAGAATGAGACCTATAACAGCAGCAAAGACAGCGGGAATCCACCAAATTCCGCGCTTTTTGGAAGAAATATTTTTTGCCGGGGGCTGTGCGGTTGCCTCAGGAAGCGCTGATAAAAAAGGCAGCGTTTCGGGAAGAGCGCCTTCGGAGAGCTTGAACATAGCTGGCAGCAGACTAATTTGAAAGCTGTAAAGCCCACGCTGAGAAAAGTATTGATGAAGTGTTTTCTGCGCGGTATTCAATCGGCGTTTTACGGTGCTGAGGGAGCAGTTCATAATTTCCGCGATTTCTGAGAGCTTATGATTTTGGTAATAGCGCATGGACAGCAGAAAACGTTCATCTGCCGAAAGTGTTTTCATCGCCTCTGCCAATGCCGAATAGCGTTCATCGCGCAATGCTTTTTCCTCTGGGATAAAGACAAGATCCATTTCGGGTTGATTTAAAAAAAGCGTGTCATCCGAACAGTGCTGCTCATTTTGAGGTTCCTTTTTCCGATAATAGGAAATACAGGTATTATAAGTAATCCGATTTAGAAACGCCATAAAGGTTTTAGGGTTTTTAAGGGTTGAGATAGACTGAAGCAGCTTGACATAAATATCCTGAAGGATATCCTCTGCTAAAATATCTGAGTTAAAATATTTTTTGACAATGACGTACTGCCGCCGCCATGTCAGGCGGTAAAGCTCCGAAAATGCCTCGGAATCTCCTGCTATGGCCCGTGACACGATGGGCTCATGGCGTTTATAATCAAAAATTTCCATTATTCTGTCACCTTCAGTTTGAGTAGTTCATATCTAAATGTACTAAATATGCAAAAGAATGTCAATTGAGAATCTCAAATTCAGACTTTTCTTAAACTTTAAAAAATTTTTCAAAAAAGATGACCCCTCTATATGCGTACTGCGTCTTACTCCAATAAAATCCCTGAATTCCGAGGCTTGAAATTTAAGATGGCGGGCTTCGTTAAAATATTTTATAATAGTGAAAGAGAGAGGTAAAAAGAAAATGCAACAGCGAAAAGAGATCAGACGCTTCATGTGCTTTGTCATGGCGTTTGTACTGGCTCTGGGCCTTATCGGAACATTAACGCCCCGTAAAGTCCAGGCCCAGACAAGACAGCAGGTATGGGAGGACGGCATCCGAAAGATCAGCCGGAAGGATACGTCAGGTATGGGTGACACTGCCACTGGCAGTGCAGTTCCCCGTTGGGACGGCAGTGCCAAAGTGGCAAGGCTGAAGGAAGGCAGCACGACCGTCTATGAAATATGGACACCGGAGGAGCTGCGCTGGGCCTTGAGCGGCAGTAAAAATGTCGAGCTCATGTGTGATCTGGACATGGGCGGAGAGATTAAAACAACAAATTTCGATGGTACCGCCAATGACACAGCCGATATCGCCAACGGTGATTATAAATTATGGAGTATTGTGACACTGAAAAACTGCGAGGTGAACGGAAACGGCCACACCATCTACAATCTGTCCGCGAACACAGGCTTTGTCAACCTGGGACTCGGAGCTGTGCTCCGGGATATCACCTTTGACACCTTTAAAATATACGGCAGCGGAGCAGTTGGGGTTGTTGCCAGCACAAGCGGCAGTACCGAAGCCATTCCGTCAGTTATGACAAACGTCGGGCTCGAAAACGGCGTGGTAAGAGGCGGCGACTTTGCGGGGGGCCTTGCGGGTTCAGGGTATAATTCCAACATCACCGGCTGCCATATTAAAAATGTCCAGGTTAAGGGAAATGCTCATTCGGCGACAATCGCCGGCGCCGCTACAGGTGAAATCTCAAATAGCTATGTGGTGGACTCGCTTTTAGTTGTCACTAGTCATGCAGGCGGTGTCGTTGGGTGCACAAACGCAGGTGTAAAGGTTACAAATGTCTTTACAAATGTAAGTATGTATGGAACGTCTGAAATAGGTTCTTTTCAGGGCGAAGGAATAAAATCTGTTTTTGAAAACTGTTACTCTGCGGGATTTGTGGTTGGTACAGGATCACAAGTTGGCGGATTTATTGGCGATGCCAACAGCGCGCAATTTAAAAATTGCTATTCGAGTGCCATGGTTATCAACGAGGCTGGAAGTAATTATGGCGGTTTTGCCGGGTATAGCGATGGGACAGCAGCTGTATTTTCAAATTGTTACGCTGTGGGTGAAGTCGGAGCATTGACAACATCTAATAATTCCTATAGCAATATAGGCGGCTTTATAGGCGCTAACAGCCGCAGCTTTACAAATTGCTACTACGATAAACAGACAAGCGCACGCCGTGAGTTTGGCGGTGGAACCGCAGAAGTTAAGGGTTTAACAACCAAGAACTTGACAGGTGTTGAGCTGTCTGGCTTTGACCCGGAAGTCTGGGATTTTCAGGAAGGGCGTTACCCACAGCTCAAGGTATTCTCCACAGGCTCTGCCTTCACTGATCCGGATGATATCGCTACCGCCAAGGTTTATTCTCAGGCATCCGTGGCGACTGCTTTTCTGAGAGACCAGACCGGGGGTGATCCTAACAGTAAGAACTATGATACTGTGCGGGAAATCACGGACCTGTTCCCCATGTCCAATGATGAGAACACTGGCGAGGGCAAAAATGGCCTGGTACATTTCACCTGGGAGCAGGATACGGCCCACCCAGACAACATCGTGGGGCCCTTTGGCAGTGACATTCTCACCATTTCAGACAGCGGCTCAAAGGATCATGTTTCAAATATGACGCCCGGCATCGGCTGGGCCAGAATCGAAGCAGACCTTTACGAGAACGGAAAGTGGTATTCAGGAAATCATGCCGTGCGCTTTGTACCTACAGTGATCCTGTCGCTGGATCAGGAGGGCGATTCAAGTCTGGGAGCAGGAAAGGACGCGGTGCTCTACCCGTCTCTGACCGGCGAGGAAACGCTGTACGACCATGTTGACGGCGTGAAGCTGGCCAAGACCGACGCGGCGACCCTGAGCAAAAACCCGGCCACACTCCCCTCCTACCCCTATCCTGAGGGTAACGGCTATAAAGACCAGCCGGTGGTGATCCAGTACGGCGGGCAGGAAGTGACTGGGAAAATCAGCGTGGTCATTACAAAAACCCTTCCCGACGGCACCCAGAGCGAGGATCTTCTTACAGGCGGTAATACCCAATATTATGCCGATTTGTTTAACGGCATTACAGCTTTTACCGAAGCGGATAAGGGCGTTTATACCCTTACCTATTCCTGGCAGGTCAATGACACCGATCCGGATATGATTCTTAAAAACAGTAAAAAGGTTACTGTGCGTGACGGACTCACAGCTGTTTTTAAATGGAATGACAGTATTCACACAGAGGAAAGCGGTGAAAACAGCAGCACCTACGCAGAACTGAAGCCGCCAGAGGATACCCTGAAGGTGGGCGATGCCATTGGCGATAAAATGCCGCAGGATCCATCGCGTAAGGGCTACCGCTTTATCGGCTGGTCAACCCGTCCAGACGCTACCGAGGCAGACTACACCAAGGAAAAAAATAACACCGTGGCGTTTAAAAAAGATACGGTCATGGAAAGTGATGTGCTGGTCCATGCCCTGTGGAAACCATACAGCTATAATTTCGAGTTTAATATGCCAGGAG
>ENA-OWPN01001807-OWPN01001807.1-human-gut-metagenome-genome-assembly--contig:-NODE-1807-length-16422-cov-7.083888_pt1 | contig 16422 bp, 15 predicted proteins | sample MGYA00248266_ERZ651850 | MGnify/ENA primary metagenome ERZ651850 (study PRJEB26924, sample SAMEA4378296) | human gut metagenome | biome: human gut; feature: human-associated habitat; material: faeces... | reverse complement strand
AAAACTGACCTCCCATCGTTAGATTTTTGGTCTAACTTTTGGGGGTCAGTTCACTCTCCACCTCTCGCGGCGGGGGCTTTTTTGACGTCAAAAGCGAAGTTAAGGAGAAATCGTGGATTTTATTTGAAATATTTTGGTATAATTAAATATATACTTGATTTGGTAAAAGGAGGTATTGGTATAGGATACAACTTTACGGAAGAACAATTGGCTGTACGGGATTTGGTTCGCTCCTTCGCTCAAAAGGAAGTCGCGCCGCTGAGCCGGCAGATGGACGAAACGGGATGGAATCCGGAATTGTACAAGAAGTACATCGCGACGGGACTGCACGCGACGCCCGTTCCCGAAGCCTATGGCGGCGCCGGACTGGGAGATGTGGAATGCGCCGTCATTACGCACGAATTGGCCCGGGCCGACGCCGGATTTGCTATGTCTATGGAAATCAGCTGGGTCTGCGCCGATATGATTCGCCTCCACGGCAGCGACGGGCAGAAAGAGAAATACCTGACAGCCGTTGCTGACGGAAAATTATTTGCCTTTGCCCTGACGGAACCTGATTCGGGCTCCGACGCGGCGGGCATGCGGACCCGAGCTAAAAAGCAGGCTGACGGCTCGTACGTCGTCAAGGGATCCAAGGCCTGGATTACCAATGCCGGCATTGCCGACTACTACGTCGTCATGGCTATTACCGACCCGGACAAGGGCGCCAAGGGCATCTCGGCTTTTCTGGTCGACGCCGGCACGCCGGGGTTGATTGTCGATAAGGAAGAGGACAAGATGGGCATGCGCAGCTCTGATACGCACGGCCTTACCTTTGACGACATGAAGCTGCCTGCCGACGCCCTCCTCGGCGAAGAAGGCAAGGGCTTCGTCTACGCCATGGAAGGTCTGGACGGCGGCCGCATCAGCTGTGCCGCTATTTCTACGGGCATTGCCGAGCACGCCATGCAGATTGCCAAAGAATACTCCCTGCAGCGCACGGCCTTTGGCAAACCTATCGCCAAGTTCCAGGGCGTTTCTTTTAAGCTGGCGAATATGTCCATGTATATCGACGCCATGAATCTGATGCTCTACGACGCGGCGGCTTTAAAGGCCACGGGAGCGCGCTGCTCGAAATTGGCGGCTGAAGCCAAGCTGCTGGCCTCTACCCACGCCACGCAGATCTGCCTCGACGCGATTCAGATCCTGGGCGGCAACGGCTACAGCAAGGAATACAACGTAGAACGTCTCCTGCGGGACAATAAGCTTATGGAAATCGGCGAAGGAACTAATGAAATCCTGCGGGTCGTCATCGGCAGCGCCGTGCTGGCAGAAAAATAACCTGCGTCATTTCGTTATCGTCATAAGCAAGAAAGCGTATCCGGCCAATCGGCGCGGATACGCTTTTTATTTGAATGGCAGATACCCCAGGGACACGAGGAGGTAAAATGCCGGGTATAAGATGAGAATATATAAAATCGTCGTCGTAATGAACGGGGCCATTGACAGGTTGACGTTCAAATCGTAGAGCCGCGCCGTCACCAAGGCGTTGATGGCGCAGGGCGTAGCCATCATGATGAGCAGCGAGCCCAGCAGCACCGGGTCGGACGTAAACTGCAGGGCCAGCACGTACGACGCAGCCGGCGTCAGGATCATCTTGATGGGGATGAGGTCGAGGGTCGGCTTGCAGTATACCTTGAGATGAGAAAAATCGATGAGGTAGCCGATGGGAAGCAGGGCCGCCCAGGCGTTGACATGGACCAGTCCCTGAAAGATCTGCCCCAGCACGGCCGGCCTCGGCACGCCTGTGACGTACAGCAGGATGCCGACGATGATGGCGAGAATAGAAAGCTGGTTCCAGTTGATGAAGATGTTTTTCCAGTTGGCCTTAAAGAAGGCCGGGATATTCGTTGTCTGCCCGCTGTTGTGGTAATAGTAGCCCATGGGGAAGAGGACAAAGAACATGACCAGCCCCTGGAATACCCCGATGATCTGCGAGTAGGCAAAGGCGACTTCGCCGTACAGCAGGTAGCCGCACAGGCCGCCCAGGGCCGTCGTATTGGAGGGCATCGCCGAAATGAGATAGCTGCCCTTGTCTATCTTGTCGGTAAACCGCCGCTGCCGGTGGAGCAGGAAGATGATAGCTAGGGGGAAGAAGGCGTTGAAAAACGCGAAGAAGGGCAGCGACAACAGGTCAGGCTTCAGCGGCAGGACCCACATGCTGAGCAGGGCCAGGACGGACATGACGCAGATGATGTTGAAGCGGATGAGAAAATTGCACTGGGACGGCGACATGAGACGCCGCTGCTTTAAGGCGTAGCCTACGGCCAGTGGCAGGACGATGTCGAGAAAAATATAGAGAATGCGAGAGCTTGCTTCGCCCAAATAAAATCCCTTTCTTTCTGCAATGATTATTTTCGGATGGCGGCGCGGAAGGCGTCGGCCAAGGAGAAGGTCAGCGGTTCCGCAGGCTTGGTCGCGTCGATAATCGGCTGCATAATGTCGCGGAATTCGTCCTTCTTCTTGGACAGGACGTACAGCTTCGACGTGTTGCGGGCGTCCCACAGGGCGTCGTGCATCTGGCCGTCGAAGGTTTCTCCTAGGGTACTGACGGCCTTGTCCAGGGAAATGACGTTGTCCAGCCCCAGCAGGTTGCAGTAAATCTGCTGGAAGTTTTGCCAGTGGTCGAGCATCCAGCGGATGTCCTCGTCGGCCATGTCCAGCTTTTTCAGCCGCATTTCGCAGGTCAGCTGCCGCCAGTCGTTTTCGCTCCAGGCGTACATTTCGTAGTCGTTGCCGTTCGAGTCGCGGCACCAGCTGAGAAAATGGGCAAAGGCCTGGCTGAAATGGGGCGCGTCAGCGAGCATGTCCATGGTGATGCCCGTCAGCTCCTGACAGGTGGCGTTCATTTCCGTGGCGTATTCCGGCCGGACGTATTCTTTATACGACCCTATTTCTTCGCCGTCCTCGTTGATCTTGACGGCGCCTATTTCGATGATTTCTCCCTTGCAGATGCGGCGCGCTTCCTTCTGGCTCCGTCCGATAGGGTTCATTTCAAAGTCTACGAATACTGCGTTCATGTATCAAAGCTCCTTTCTAACCTTTTCAAACTGCTTTCTGCAATATTCATAGCACCCATTATAACACAAGACAGGCCATAAAACCTATAGAAAATATGGCCTGTCTCTATGCATTCATATAGAGTCAGCGAAAGACGACTTGGACGAGGAACATGTAAAAAGCCGTGCCACTGCCGATGCTGAGAAACATGCTGTGCCGCCATTTATGAAGAAGAACGATGAGCGCAATGGCGATGAGTTCCGGCAGGGCATGATAGGACGTAAACACGGCGTCCTTCAGGCAATAGACGACGAGCAGGCCAACTGCTGCCGGAGGCAGTACCGTGCCCAGATAGGAAATGAAGGCCGGCGGATTGCCTTTGGAAAAGATAAGGAAAGGAAGAAACCTGGTAAGCATTGTCCCCAAGGCGATAGCGCCAATGGTCAGCAGCATTTCAAAAGGTGTCATAATCATAAGGGGTCCTCCTTAGTCAGATATACATTCTTTTTCCACAACAAAATTCCAGTAATGAGTATCATAGCCGGGATAACGAATTGGCTGCTGCCGAATATTGCCAGCGCCAGCAGCGTGCAGGCAATACCGGTTATGGCTGAGCGCCGCGCACTTTTGTGTTCCCACTGTCCAAGGAACAAGACGACGAATAAAGCGGTCATGACGAAATCAATGCCTGTCGTATCGAAGCGGATATATGCTCCCAGTACAGCCCCTAAAACTGTGCTGACAATCCAATATAGGTGAATCAGGAGGGTGACGAAGAATCGGAACCAGTTTTTGTCTACGCCGGCCGGCGGTTCGACGGTGCAGTTGATAGAGAAAGCTTCATCGCCGAGGCCAAAGAGAAGATACGGTTTTTTCCATCCCGTGCCCTTGTATTTTTCCAACATAGAAATGCCGTAAAACAAATGGCGGGCATTGACCATGAGAGTCATCAGAAAAGCATACAGCGGGTGAAATGCTGACAGCAGAAGCGACACTGCGACAAACTGCATCGCGCCGGCAAAGATGACGATGCTCATGATGATTGGATAAAAGATGGAAAAGCCTTTGCTGGCCATAAGGAAGCCGTAGGAGAGTCCGATAAACAGGAATCCTATGAAAATCGGCAGCGTATAAGGCAGGGCAGCCTGAAAGGCCTTGCGTTTCATGAAGATCAACTCCTTAGTACACCACTGGCAGAGAGCGGGCATGTATATGGTATCTATTCATATAGTACCGAACGTTTTTTATATCGTCAACCAAGACAGAGGCAGATTTTCTGCGGCAGCTGTATTAGTATTGACAAGAGGCGAATTTCAGGTATACTTATATTAATTTTATAAATGAAGTCTATGAACGAAACGAGTACATATGCAGCGACAGGAGCAGCGAGCCGATGGCAGTGGGAGTTCGGCCCAGATCAGCCTATGGAATGGATTCGGGAGACGCGGCCTGAACGGCGACTAGTAGGGCCTGCCGGTGTATTTCCACCGATATCAAAGAAGCGTGTATCGCATAGGCCGTACATGTAGAGCTGGGCTGGAGACAGCCAATTTGGGTGGCACCGCGGAAACAGTAACATAAGCTTTTCGTCCCTGAACACAAGGGGATGAAAGGCTTTTTTTGTGCATATATAGGAGGAGACCGAATGCTGGAGTTTAAGGATGTCTGTTTTAATTATGGAAACGGCGTGCCCGTATTAGAACATATTAATATACGAATCGGTCCGGGCGAGTTCATCGGCCTGGGCGGCCGCAACGGCTGCGGCAAGACGACGGTGACGCGCCTGCTCATGGGATTGGAAAAGCCCGTATCGGGAGAAATCCTTCATGACGGCAAGGTCATCAACGACGACGATGCGTCGGCCCGCAGCCACTACATCGGCTACGTATTTCAGCGGCCTGAACGGCAGATGTTCCGCTCGACCGTCGAGGATGAAGTGGCCTACGGCCCGCAGCAGCTGGGCATGAGCCGGGACGAGGCGGCCGCGGCCGTCGCCGAGGCGTTGGCTATGACGGGACTGTCCCATTTGGCCAAGGCCTATCCGCCGAACCTCAACCGCGGCGAAAAGCAGCGCGTAGCCATCGCCTCGGCCATTGCCATGCACACGAGCTGCATCATCTTGGACGAACCGACGAGCGGGCAGGACAGCGCCGATAAGAAAATGCTCATGGAGCTGCTGACCGACCTGAATAAAAAGGGCATGACCATCCTCATCATTTCTCATGATATGGATATATTCGCCCAATACTGCCAGCGGGTTATCGTCATCGGCAACCATACGAAGGCCTTCGACGGCACGCCGCAGGAGCTGTTTACGCAGCGCGAAGACCTGTACGATTTAGGCCTGAGCCGGCCCGAGTCGGTGGCCTTGTCCATGGCCGTGCCGGGCATGAAATACTGCCGGTCGATGCAGGAATTTACGGAAGAAATGCTGCGGCGTATAGGAGGGAACCGATGATGAAGCGATTTGTACCGATTACGAAATTAATTGGCACCTTTGCCTTTTCCTTTTGGGCCTTGGTCATCAACACGACGGCCCCCCTCGTCGTCCTCGTGGCGGCGGAGCTGTTGCTGCTGGCGATGTGCGGCAGCCTGAGCCGCAATCTCAAGGCCGTATGCAGCCTGGCCGTCTTCGCCGTCTTTCTCGGGCTGGTCCAGCTCGTCGGCGGCGGTTCCCTCGAATCGGCGTATATCACAGGCCTGCGCATGATGGCCATGACCGTCGTATTCATCATCTTGCTGACGACGACGCGGCTGCAGGATTTGACGGCGGCTCTGGTCAAGCAGGTAAAAATTCCCTATGAATACGCCTTTATGTTTACGGCGGCCCTGCGCTTTGTCCCCGATTTTATCGCCGAAAGCAAGGCCGTTCAGGAGGCTCAGGCCTGCCGCGGCCTATCTACGAAGGGCAACGTCGTCAAGAAGATGATCCACTATATGAGCGTCATCCAGCCGCTCATGCTCAAGTCTCTGGGACGGTCGGAAACGATGGCTTTAAGCCTGGAGCTGCGCGGCTTCGGCAGCAGCGAGCACAGCTTTATGAGCAACGTCCGGCCTAAGGGAAGGGATTACGCCGTCATGGCCGTCATGGCGGCGGTCAGCTGCGTTGTCGTGTACATGCGGCTTCATGGATTGGTATAAGGAGGAACAGGTATGAAACAAGTAGAAGATATTGCCGCGTTGGAATTTCACCACCGCCAGGGCGGACAGTTCCGCTGGATTACCATTACGACGCTCATGCTGGCCATCGGCACGATACTTCATCTCGTATCGCCCAGCGTCGGCGGCATTACGCCGAACTGGACGATCGCCACGTACTGCGTCGCTATCTGCCTGACCAAGCCCTCGTACCGCCAGGCCGTGGGCATCGGCCTCGTCGCCGCCCTGGTCAACGTGCTGACGTCGAAATCGGGATTTCCCTACGGCAACCTCATCAGCGAGCCCATGGGCGCCCTGACCTGTACGTTTATCGTAAAGAATCTGTCGTTTATAAAAATCAAAGGCCATTCGTGCCTTCCCGTGCTGACCGGCTTTGCCGCGACCTGTATGAGCGGCGGTATCTTCGTCACCATTTTGAAGATTGTCATGGGCCTGCCAAACAGCGTCTACTTCGCCGGCATGCTGCCCCTGGTCGTGGTTATCGGCCTGCTGAACGCCGTCGTCACGCCGGTCATGTATTTCCCGGCCCTGCGGCTGTTCGTGGCCCGGGGCATCCTCGATTCGCTGGAAGAGCAGGAAGTGGCTTCAGACCACAGCATGTACGACTTAAAGCCCTCTCAGGAGGGGCTCATTTCCATCGAGCATCTGACATACATCTACAATAAGCGGAAGCAGCCCGTCCTGGACGACGTTTCCATGGTGCTGCACAAGGGCGACTTCCTCGTCGTGACCGGCGAGAGCGGCAGCGGCAAGAGCTCCCTGTGCATGGCCATGACCGGCGCCATTCCCCATTATTTCGGCGGCGTCATGAAGGGCATGGTATACGTCGACGGCAAGGCTACGACCCAGACGACGATTTCCGATCTGGCCGGCCGCGTCGGCGCGATGCTTGACGACTACGACAGCCAGCTCGTCGCCATGACCGTAGAAGAAGAAATCGCCTTCAGCCTGGAAAATAAAGGCGTCGCGCCGGAAAAAATCGAAGCGGCCATTACGGAAGCCCTGGAAAAGGTCGGCATGACGCCGTACCGCCAGCGTCCGCTCAGCAATTTGTCCGGCGGCCAGCGCCAGCGGCTGGTCATTGCCGGCGTATTGGCGACCAACCCGGATATCCTCGTGTTCGACGAACCGACGTCGGCCCTCGACCCGGAAGGCACCCACGCCTTTTATGAGCTCATCCACGAACTCAACGTCAAGTACGGCCACACTATCGTGGTCATCGAGCATTCTCTGGAAGCGGCCCTGCCGTACGCCAACCGGCTGGTGCTCCTCGACGAAGGGAAAATCGTCTGCGACGCCGACGTAGAAACGACGCTGCGCTATATGTACGACCACGACGTATATAAATCGGCTATTCCCCAGGTATTCGCCTGCCAGCTCGATTTGGAAAAGGCAGGATGTACCTTCCCCGTTCCCTGGGTTTCGACGGAAGCGGCAATTGCCTCGCTGCAGCAGATGAAACGCTGAGAAAGGAATATACTTATGAATTTGTTATGCTTGGGCGACAGCCTGACCTACGGATATGATGTTGCCTATGAATATCGGTGGACGACAAGGCTGGCGAAGGAAAAGGGAATTTCCGTCTGCAACGAAGGCCTGTGCGGCGATACGACGGGCGGCATGCTGTATCGGGCCCAGCGCATGAAGCTGGACTCGTTCGACGCTTTCTTCTTTATGGGCGGCTCCAACGATATCCTCATGGATATTTCACCGGACCAGATAAGACAAAACCTGGAAGCCGTTGCCTGTCTCTTTCAGCGTGAGAAAAAAGCTGTGTACGTCGGCGTGCCCATCCTGACCAAGGCGGAAAGCGCCCTGTTCGGATGGCAGGGAAGACATGACGTAGCCCGTCACAACGAAGCCCTGCGCAGCCACCGCCAATGGCTGCTGCAGCTGGCCCAACAATACCATTTCACTGCCGTCGACTTTTACAGCGCAATGCTGCAGGCAGAACAGGAGGGCAAGACGAACCTGTACGCTGACGGCGTTCACCCCAATGAAGCAGGCTACGTCGTCATGGCGCGGCAGGCCGTTCAGATAATCCGCTGATATATGCAAATACCGCATGTTCCGAATCGTATGCACGGGAACATGCGGTATTTTTTATAATTCTATGCGGCAGGGCATCGAGGTGTTGTTTTGGATGAAATACATCACGTGTAAACGCTTTCGCAATTGAAACACAAATATCGTTGCCTTAGAGTAAATAAACCGGCACTATGTATGCGTTTACTATATGGTGAAATATATTGCAGAAGATATGAATATGAGATATAATGAGCTTGTTCATCAGCTTTTTAGTGTGAAATACACTGGGAAGCGTATCAGGAAATCAAGAGTATTTTTTTGCTTTGTTTGCGGTAGCGCTTTCATAAAAGATCTATTGCGTTGCGGCCTGTTCTATACTGACGAAAGGTGTGAAGGTGATGAAGACTGGATTAATTTTAGCGGGCGAACCGATGGGGCTCCTCATCGCGCAGAGCGAAGGCTCTCTGGACAGCGTCAGCGGCTATGACCTGGCCGTTGCCGGAGCGGAATTCAACGTAGCCGTAGGAGCGGCTCGTCTGGGCCATCGCGTTACGTACATGACGAAGTTGGGGAAGGACCCCTTCGGACAGCGCATTATTCACGTGCTGACGGCCAACGGCATCGGCAGCGAATTCGTGACGTGGAGCGACGACAAAAAGACGGGCTTTATGCTGAAAAGCCGCGTCAGCGAAGGCGACCCGGATATTTTCTATTTCCGCGCTGGTTCCGCCGCGTCGACCTTGTCTGTCGAAGACGTGGAAAAAATTCAGTTTTCCGAGTATACGCACCTTCATGTCACGGGCATTTTGCCGGCTTTGTCGGATTCGACGCGGGAAGCTGTCGACCTCATGTTCGATAAGGCCCGCGAAGCAGGACTGTTCATTAGCTTTGACCCCAACCTTCGCCCGCAGCTCTGGCCCAGCCAGGACGTCATGGTTCAGACGCTGAACCGGCTGGCTGCTAAGGCCGACATGGTTCTGCCCGGTACAGCTGAAGGCAAGATCCTCATGGGCAGCGATGATCCGAAGGAAATCAACGCATTTTATTTGCAGAACGGCGCGAAAGCCGTCGTGACAAAGTGCGGCGGCGACGGGGCCTTCGTTTCGACAAAAGACGAGGAATACATGGTTCCTGGCTTTAAGGTCGAAACAGTCGTCGATACGGTCGGCGCAGGCGACGGCTTTGCCGCCGGCGTCATTACGGCCCTCATGGAAGGTATGCCTCTGAAAGAAGCCGTCCGTCGCGGCACGGCAATCGGCGCCATCCAGGTCATGAGCCGCGGCGACAACGAAGGCCTGCCCTATCCGGAGCAGCTGAAGGCCTTTATGGAACGATAATACAACCAGCATACAGAGCGCATGGACGCTGCCGGCATGATACGGCGCGGCCATGCGCTTTTCTCTTTTGGCAGGACGGACTGGGCGGACCTATGGTATAATATAAAAACAGCTGTGCCACATTCTTTTTATAGAAATCAGGTGAAACACATGGATTGGACATCGACTATATATGGTTCCTACGGGCCGTCTCTGCAGCGCGTCATGGACGGGCTTGTCGAACGCATTCAGGCCTACAGCGCAGACGTCAAGGAAAAAAGCGGCGAAGCGGCTTACGAGCATTTATTGTACCGCATCAAGTCGCCGGACAGCATGATGGAAAAATGCCTGCGCAAGGGTTTGCCGCAGACGGCCTATTCCGCCCTGCACGACATTCGCGACGCCATCGGCCTGCGCATCGTCTGCTGCTTTCTCGACGATATTTACAGGAATATCGAAGCCATCAAGGCGATACCGGGCGTCTGCGTCGTAGAAGAAAAGGACTACATTCAAAATGTAAAGCCCAACGGCTACCGCAGCTATCACATGATTATCGACATCGAAGCGCCCTATGAAGACGTGGAAGGCAACAATCCGGGCCATTTCTTTGCAGAAATCCAGCTGCGGACGATCGCCATGGATTCGTGGGCCAGTTTGGAGCACCAGATGAAATACAAGCACGATATTAAGAATCCCGAAATGATCGTCCGGGAATTGAAGCGCTGCGCCGACGAGCTGGCGGCCTGCGACTTGTCCATGCAGACGATTCGGAATCTGATTCACGCAGACCATTAAAGGAGAGTATACGAAATGAAACTATTACTGGCAGAAGACGAAAAAGCCATGTCCATGGCCCTGGTCGCCGTGCTGGAGCATTCGGGATATGAAGTAGACGCCGTGTACGACGGCCTGTCCGCCGTGGAAAAGGGCCGCTCCGGCGCATACGACTGCATGATATTCGATATCATGATGCCGAAGCTCGACGGCGTCAGCGCATTGAAGGAACTGCGCGGCAGCGGCGATACGACGCCGGTCATCATGCTGACGGCAAAGGCCGAAGTAGACGACAGGATTACGGGCCTCGACGCCGGCGCCGACGACTATCTGACGAAGCCCTTCGCCATGGGCGAGCTGCTGGCCCGTATCCGCTCCATGACGCGGCGTTCCGGCTCGGCCTTTACGCCGTCGGCTCTTTCAGCCGGCGCCGTCGAGCTAGACGTAGAGGAACAGGAATTATCCTGCAAAAGCTCCGTCCGCCTGGGCAATAAGGAAACGCGGCTCATGAAATTCTTTATGCTCAACGCCGGCAAGGAGCTGCCGACGGAGACGATTTTCGCCCGCGTCTGGAAGGACGAAGACGACGTGACAGAGGAAATCGTCTGGATATACGTGTCGTACCTGCGGGAAAAATTAGAAGCCATTCAGGCCGACATCCAGATTGCCGGGGAAAAGGGGAAGGCCTTTTCCCTGATTGTGAGAAGCGAAGGAGAATAAGCGGGAGAGGTTCGGTGCATCGTTCATGGACATGATCAAAAAGCTGCGGCGAAAGTTTATTTTAGTCGCGACAGTCGGCGTCGTCATCATCGTAGCCGGCGCGCTGGGGCTTATTAATACGATCAGCTACATGCGCATGGAAGCGCAGGTAGAGACGATCTTGTCGTATATTTCGCAAAACGGCGGCAAGGTGCCCCTGTATACGTCGCCGAAGGAAACGAGCTGGTTCGGCGAGACTGACTGGTCCCAGAATACGCCGGATTTTTCCTATCAGCTTCGGTATTTCAGCATCTTAGTCGACGACGAAGGCTATGCCCGCGACATCAATATCGCCAACATCGCCGCCTTTACGAAGGAGGAGGCGATACAATACGCCAGGACGACCGTCGCCAAGGGCCAGCCGCAAGGCTTTTTCGAAAAGAACAAGGCCAGCTACGGCTACATGATTACGCCCCAGCCTAACGGCGATTATCTCATCGTCATCATGGACTGCACCCGTGACGTCGCTGCCGTCAGGACCTTTATGCGCTATTCTTTGTGGTTCGGCGTGGGCTGCATCATCCTGTACGTCGTTATTCTGGCCGCGCTGTGCAACCTGGCCATTAAGCCCTTTATTCGCAATATGGAAAACCAAAAGCGGTTTATTACCAACGCCGGCCACGAGCTGAAGACGCCTATTGCCATCATATCGGCCAATACGGAAGCCTTGGAGCTCATCAGCGGCAAGAGCCAGTGGACGGAAAATATCTTAAAGCAGGTGCAGCGTCTGTCCAAGCTCATCAACGACCTCATCATGCTGTCCAAGATGGACGAGCAGAAGCAGGAACTGGTCATCGAAGACGTAAACGTATCGGAGCTTGCGGCGGCCGTCGCCGAATCGTTCCAGATGGTGGCCCAGGAGGCGGGAAAGACGATTTCCACGGAGATAGTGCCGGGCGTCGTCGTCCGCTCCGACTCGAAGCGCCTCTATACCCTCGTCAATATCCTCATGGACAACGCCGTAAAATACTGCGACGACGGCGGCGCCATAGCTGTTTCGGTGACGACGGCGAAAAAGCAGAAGGGCGCTCTCGTGGCGATTTCCAATACCTATGCCGACGGAGCCAATATGGATTACTCTCACTTCTTCGAGCGCTTTTACCGCGGCGACGAGTCCCACAACAGCCAAAAAGCCGGCTACGGCATCGGCCTGTCCATGGCGGAGGAACTGGCCCAGCTGTTGAAGGGAAAGCTCGGCGTAGCGTACAAGGACGGCGCGATTACCTTTACAGTACGGCTTAATTCATAAAACTAAAATGTAAGAAAAGGGTTGAAACGTATGCATATTTTGCACCTTTCAGCCCCTTTTTCTTGCAATATTTTCAATGGCAATCCGTTGTAAAGCTGCCGAACTAATGGTATGCTTAACTATATACAATACATCATACTGTAACAGGAGGTGAAGAATCGTGAACAAACGTTGGAGACAGCACGGCTGTGAACCCGTAAGCTCCCAGTGGGCAACTCCATTTACGGGGGGGGGGGTATGAACGTAAGTATGTAATGCTTTCTGAACAGCAAATGACAACGGGATACGTATGCCCTGATATAGAACACCTGGTAAGGCAGCATGGCCGTATGCTGTCTTTTTTTGCGTTTCCGTAATAGGCAGGGTGCATGAAATCTGACAGTCGAATTTGCGTAATCAGGAGGTAAGGCTATGAAAAAAGAAATGAAATATAAGGTGTTGTTGTGTCTGTTGGCTGGAAGCGTGTTGTCGGTTAATACGGCCTTGGCGGCGGAGTATACGGAACAAATTAGAGGTGATAAGGATAATTATGGATTAGAAGTAAAGACAAGTGATGGACAGGGAACTTATACTTATGATTTTGGCGAAAATGCGGAATTAAAAATAGATGGCGTTAATGAAGGCGCTATTTACATAGGAAGAGGGAACAAAACCGTTCAAAAGATAGAAATAAACGATGCTTTAGACATTACGGTGACTAATAAAGATAATAGTAATACTTCTTATGGCATTCAAATAAATGGCGGCTCTGGTATAAACGGAGTAGTTATAGATAGAAGCGATGGAGGCAATATTACTGTTGATGTTGAAAATAATATTGGCAATTATCTAAGTTTAGCATATGGTGTACGTATAATTAATGGAGCTGATAATGTCGTAAATCTTGGTGATACGAAACTTAGTGTAAAGTCTGTTAATTCATTAGATGATGTTTTTACACGTGGATTAGAGATTGTAAATTCTGAAAGAAGTAAAATTATAATGGGGAATGGTAGTATTACAACAGTGGCAAAAAGTGACTCATTAACAGCGGTTCCTTTAGAAAGTACTGGTGTTATGATGGACTCTGGCGCGACGTTTGAGTGTGGCAATGTTGTATTAAATTCATATGCTGAAGGGGCGGGCTCTTTGATGAGTCAAGGTTTATATGTAGAAGGTACGGATACAGTTGCTGGTATGGGTATTGTTGATATTAATGCCAAATCAGTAGGCGGAGAGAGAGGAGAGTATGTAAATACAATTGGGGTTAGGGCTGTAGATAATGGACAGATAAATATAGCAGGCGGTTCAATTGCTGCTCACGCGTATAGTAAAGACGGAGTTACTAAAAATGAAAATGCTGTAGTATATGCAATTTTGGGGCAAAGTAGTTCTGAAATCAACATTAATCGAGATACCACAAATGATGTAGTAATTTATGGTGGTGTTAGGAATGATGAGTCTACTATCAATTTAAATCTCAATACTGCTAATTCTGAAATTAATGGCAGAATTTCAGATAATGATGTTTATAACTATGGTACAAATCTTACGCTTGCTAATGGTGCAATGTGGAGTAATACGGGGGCATCTAACGTAAAAAATGTTAGTATGAGCGGCGGTAGTATTAACCAAATTTCTGATAAAGATATTACTGTTCATCATTATTCTGGTACAGGCGATATCAATTTCGCTGCAGAAAATACCGATAACGACGGTATTTTAAATTTAGCTAACACAGGTGATGTAATAATTGGCGATGCTGGAAAAGGTTCTTCGGTTAATTTAGGCATAATTAACAACACTGTTAATACATTGGATATTGAAAAAACAGAAGAAAACTTAAATGCTATTGCCAATAAAATCTTTTACAATGCAAATGACGGTAACTTGGATGGCAAAGTCACGGTAAAAGAAGGGCTTATCACTCCGGAAGCCAGTGGGGATTTGCGGCTTGACGCCAATAGCCAAGGCTATGTTGCGAACATTACCGGCGGCAATCGGGTAACGAAGACCATGGACGCCATGCAGCACATTGCCGAAACGGCTATCGTCGCGTGGCGGCAGGAAGACAGCACCTTGAGCCAGCGTCTCGGCGATCTGCGCGAGAGCGACGGCGGACAGGGGATCTGGGTCCGCATGAGCCGCGGCGAATTTAATTACGACAGCCAGTATGAAAACCAGTATAATTTCTTCCAGCTTGGATATGACTGGGCTCGTGGAAACTGGCATTACGGCGCGGCAGTGAGCCATAACGACGGCGAAACGACGTATGCCCAGGGCATGGGCGAAAACCGCAGCACCTCCCTGAGCCTGTACGGCACATGGCTGGGCCGTAAGGGACACTATGCCGACATCGTGCTGAAACAGGGACGATTGAGCAACGATTTTGACATTTACACCGAAGCAGGCCATACGCACGGCGACTACGACATGTGGGGAACGAGCCTCAGCGGCGAATATGGCCGGAAAATTGATCTCAAAGACGGCTGGTACGTCACGCCGCAGGCTCAGATGACCCTTATGCGCATCGGCGGAGAAGATTTTACGACGAGTAACGGGATTCACGTTCGTCAGGACAGCCTGGAAAGCGCTGTAGGCCGCATAGGGTTTGAAGTGGGCAAAGCCTTTGACAAAAAAGGCAGCGTATACGCTAAAGCCAGCTTGCTGCATGACTTTGCCGGCAGCGCCGATACGTATTTAAGCCTGAAGGGATTGAGCAACAGCTACAGTCAGGATATTGGCGATACGTGGTGGGAAGCTGGCCTCGGGTTTAATTATAAAGTGAACGACAGCAGCTATCTATATGCCGACGTAGTGAAAACCTTCGGCGGAGATGTAGAAACGCCGTGGCAGTGGAATGTCGGCATGCGGTGGGCCTTTGTCTGATTTGAAAAACTTCTGAGGCTGCTAAACCACCTCTTTGACTTCTAGCTGAGCTATCAGGTTGATCGTATGCAAGGACTCAACATATTAGGAAAAAATCCCTTGCAAAATGCGTTTCCCTATGCTATAATACTCCTTGTCAAACACACATGGGGGTATAGCTCAGCTGGGAGAGCGCTTGAATGGCATTCAAGAGGTCAGCGGTTCGATCCCGCTTATCTCCACCAATATTTATTATCGTGAATAGGAATATTCGTAATCGTTTCTATGCTGTCAACCATGCGGGTTGGCGGGCATTTCGGCGGTTATTGAATATTCCTATTTTTTTGCCTGTTTTTCGGCAGTTTGCCCCTTTTTTGCCCCCTGAATTTTGGCGTATTTGTCGGCGTCGCGGGGCTTTTTTTCTGTCGGTTTGCCCCTTTTTTGGGGGCCGCTTCCTTGCCGCGCATTTAGGAAGCGGCCTTCATGACAATTCATAGCCTGCCGCTTCACCGGCGCGGCGGTTATAGGGCGGCGATGGCGTCTATTTTCTGCCGGGCTTCCTTGTTCATGGCGTCGGTGACGTGCGTATAGATGGAAAGCGTAGTATTCGGGTCGTTGTGGCCGACGCGCTGCATGATGGCCTTTAAGGGTATGCCCTGTTCGGCCAACAGGCTTATATGCGTATGCCTAAATATGTGCGTCGTCAGCTTTTTCCCTTCAATATGCACGGTTTGCAGGCGCTTATTGATCGTCGACAGGTCGTAAGGAAAGCCCGTCGCCGTCGTGAAGATATAGCCCCGGTCGACGTACCGGCCTTGAGACCACAGGGCGGCCCTCTTGTTTTCCATGATAAACCAGTCAAGAATGTACATGGCCCGGCGGTTTAGATAGACGTCGCGGTAGGAATAGGCGTTTTTGGGCGTTCCCCGCTGTTCGTCGCTGCCGTTCGGCACGCCGGAAATGATAGTTCCCGTCACATGTACGCATTGCCGGGCCTTGTCGTAGTCTTGTACGCGCAGGGCCAGCAGTTCGCCGCCGCGAAGGCCCGTAAGGGTGATAAACTCCATGGCCATAGCGATTCGCGGGTAATTCGGGCGCAGCTGTTCCAGACATTGGCGCATTTCGTCTTTATTCAGAAACTTATTCGCCTTTTTCTGGAGCTCGCCCGGCGTCGCGGGCCGCTTCCTTAGTTCAATCGAGCCTGTGAAAAAATCTCTGTAAACATAGATCTTCTATGATACTTGGTAAGCT
>ENA-OWPN01001801-OWPN01001801.1-human-gut-metagenome-genome-assembly--contig:-NODE-1801-length-16479-cov-21.426084_pt1 | contig 16479 bp, 14 predicted proteins | sample MGYA00248266_ERZ651850 | MGnify/ENA primary metagenome ERZ651850 (study PRJEB26924, sample SAMEA4378296) | human gut metagenome | biome: human gut; feature: human-associated habitat; material: faeces... | reverse complement strand
CTTCATTGTTGAAACTCCGTTTGCTTACGGCTTGCTATGGTGAGGTTTACGATGAACCTTTGGCTGAGGAGGCCCGTACTATTATTGCGTCTTGGGATGAAAAAACGCTTACACCTGAAGAACAGGGAGCTATTGATGAGCTCCAGAATGTGGTGGATAATCCCTATCCATGGGAATATGTAGATGAGTAGATGTGTGTACATTTAAATTGAAGTCATTAAATAAATAATCTTTTAAAGCATATTATAATGAAAGCTTGTTTTCTTGGGTTGGGCTATATTGGTCTGCCTACAGCAATTATTGCCTCAAAACACGGTATTCAAATAACCGGTGTTGATATCAATCCTAAAGTGGTTGAGATGACAAATCAAGGTAAATTACATATCATTGAACCCGGTATGCAAGAATTGCTTCAAGAGGTAATTTCGTCCGGTCAATTAAAGGCGTCAACTACTCCAGAGGTTAGTGATGCTTATTTTATGGTTGTACCAACTCCTTTTAAAGGTGACCATGAGCCGGATACCTCTTACGTAGAAGCGGCTACTCGTACTGTGATTCCCTTTTTGAAAGAAGGAGATTTATATGTGATTGAGTCAACTTCCCCAGTTGGTACTACTGATAAAATGGCCAATCTGATTTTTGAATTACGCCCAGAGTTAAAAGATCGAATTTATATTGCTTATTGTCCGGAACGTGTGCTACCTGGAAACGTAATTCATGAATTAGTTCATAATGACCGTGTTATTGGTGGTATGAATGAAGCATCTACTGATAAAGCAATTGAATTTTACAGTCAGTTTGTACAAGGTACGCTTCACCGTACAAATTGCAAAACAGCAGAAATGTGTAAGTTGACGGAAAACTCTTCCCGTGATGTGCAAATAGCTTTTGCTAATGAACTTTCTTTGATTTGTGATAAGGCTGGTATAAATGTTTGGGAATTGATAAACTTAGCAAATAAACATCCTCGTGTCAACATACTCCAACCCGGTTGTGGCGTTGGTGGACATTGCATTGCGGTAGACCCTTACTTCATTACAGCAGATTTTCCTATGGAATCTAAGATAATCTCTACAGCTCGTGAGATAAATAATTATAAAGCTTTTTGGTGTGCTGAGAAGGTGCAAAATGCTATGCTGAAGTTTGAATTGGAACATCATCGTAAACCGGCTATTGCTATGATGGGATTAGCTTTTAAACCTGATATTGATGATTTGCGTGAAGCTCCTGCAAAATATATTACGACCAAAGTGATGCAAAGTTGTAACAATGCTAATATTTATGTGGTAGAGCCTAATGTACAAGAACATAATGTTTTTAAGCTTACAGACTATAAAGAAGCATATACTAAGGCGGATATTGTAGTATTTTTGGTGGCTCATACTCCTTTTAAATCTCTTCCTTATAATGAAAAGAAAGTTATTCTTGATTTCTGTGGCATTTACAAAAAATAATAAATACCAATTTGTTTTATGAAAAAAGTAATGCTGGTTTTCGGGACTCGTCCTGAGGCTATAAAAATGGCTCCTTTAGTAAAAGAATTTCAAAAATATCCGAGAGAATTTCAAACTATAGTATGTGTTACCGGTCAGCATCGTGAAATGCTTGATCAAGTACTGCACATTTTTGAAATAACTCCTGATTATGATTTGAATATTATGAAACAGGGACAGGATTTGTATGATGTAACGGCTCGTGTCTTGATTGGTATGCGAGATGTCTTGAAAGACTCCCAACCCGATCTGGTTTTGGTACACGGTGATACTACTACTTCAACGGCTTCTGCTTTGGCTGCATTTTATCAGCAAATTCCGGTAGGTCATATAGAAGCGGGACTTCGTACGCATAATATTTATAGTCCATGGCCTGAAGAAATGAATAGACAAATTACAGGACGAATTTCTACTTATCATTTTTCTCCCACACCTTTGAGTAGAGAGAATTTATTGAGTGAGGGTATTTATGATACAGCAATAACAGTTACAGGGAATACTGTGATTGATGCACTTTATATGGTAGTTGATAAGATAAAAAATAATAAGGAGCTGGATAAAGAATTGGAGGATATTCTTGAGCGAGCGGGTTATGATGTGAATCGTTTGTCTAATGGAAAGAAACTTGTTTTAATAACAGGTCATCGCCGGGAAAATTTTGGTAATGGCTTTATATCCATATGTAAGGCCATTAAAGTTCTGGCTCAGAAATACCCTAATGTTGATTTTGTTTATCCGATGCATTTGAATCCTAATGTTCGTAAATCTATTCATGACGTTTTTGGAGAAGATTTAACTATTTTAGACAATATGTTTTTCATAGAACCCTTGGAGTATCTCTCATTTGTTTATTTGATGGAAAAGGCTACAATAGTTTTGACTGATAGTGGAGGTATTCAGGAAGAAGCACCAGGACTGGGAAAGCCTGTACTAGTGATGCGAGAGACTACTGAACGACCGGAGGCACTGGAAGCAGGAACTGTGAAATTAGTAGGAACTAATTGTGATAAGATTATAAATGAAATATCTGATTTATTGGAAAACGAAGTACACTATGATAAAATGAGTAAGGCTATTAATCCTTATGGAGATGGAATGGCATGTGATAGAATAACTCGCTTTGTTATGAATTATGTATCTAAAAAGAGAATATCGTAGAGTTCTTGAAAATTTTTGTTCATTATCTGTTTTAAATATAGCAAACTATATTTTTCCAATTATCTTGATACCTTATTTAACGGGGGTATTAGGAGTAGAAAAATATGGAACATATATTTATGCTTATGCAATAATGAGTTATTTTACTCTTTTTGTGTCATATGGTTTTGAATATTCAGCAACTAAAAAAGTATCCCTTATACGAGATAATCATAAAATGTTAGAGGAAATATATTCTTCTATCATGCTATTGCGTTTCGTTTTTAATATTTTGGTTTCGTTGATAGTTACCTTTCTTGTATTATTCATTCCATTTTTTAAAGATGAAGCAGCTCTATATTCATGTGGATTATTATTAGTTTGGGGACAGACTATAATACCATTATGGTTGTATCAAGGACTTGAGAGAATGAAATTTATAACTTTAATTTCTTTTTTGTCTCGATTAATATCAGTATTGCTAATCTTTGTCTTGGTTCGTGGAACCGATGATTATAATGATGTCTTGCTCTTGCAGGGATTAGGATATGTTATAGGAGCTATTATTTCATTGTATATTGTCTCCTTTCATTTGCATATAAAATTTATATTTCCTCAAAAAGAAATGCTATATACGGAGTTAAAAGATGGTTGGTTTCTTTTTCTTTCTACAATTGGTATGAATTTCTATCGTGAGTCTAATATTATTTTATTGGGCTTTTTTACAAACTATTCTGTGGTAGGTATGTATGCTCCAGCAGAGAAAGTAATTAAAGCATTTCAGTCGTTGACATCTCCTTTTGTGAACGCAATATATCCTTTTTTTTCAAGAAAAATGTGTAATAATAGAGGATTAGAATCTTATTATAAGATAGGTCGTTTATATTCTTTAGTACTATTTATTTTATCACTAATAATAGCATTCTTCTCTCCAGCTTTGGTAGAAACATTTTTAAATGAAAACTATTATAAATCTATACTAGATATACAAATAATGGCTTTTGTTATATTATTTGGTGGTATGAATTTTTACTATGGTATAATAGGCTTAGTCAATATGGGATATTCTAAAAAATTTGTAGCTTGTGTTTGGAAAGCAGGATTCTTTAGTTTGCTGTTATGCTCTTTATTATCAGTGGCTTTGCAAGATAGAGGTGCTGCAGTTTCTATGATTATATCAGAGATATTTTTACTTATTCTAATACGAAAAGAATTAAAAAAAATAAAGGAATAATTTCATGGTAGAAAAACTTTATATCATTATATTAAATTGGAATGGCTATAATTATACTAAAGATTGCCTCATCTCCTTGAAAAATGAGACGAATATGGATTATACCATTGTTTTAGTTGATAATCATTCAGAGCAAGATGAATATGAATTATTGAAATCTTATTGTCAAAACAACTATTCTGCGTGTGTATGCTATAATGAACAGCAGGCAAGAAATGGTGGGGAGATAGATACAGAAAGAGAGCTGTTGAGTATTGGCTGTCAAGATAAAATAGTACTTATAAGAAACTCGGATAATTTAGGATTTGCGGCTGGAAATAATGTAGCATTAGAGTATGTTGAAAAACTTGGATATAAGTATGTGCTATTATTGAATAATGATACTGAAATTGCAGAGAATGCAATTTCTAAATTGTTCTCTTTTGCGTTAGAACATTCTCAATTTGTGGCATTTGTTCCTCAGATTCGTTTATTTAATCCTTCAAATCGTATATGGAATTGTGGGGGGAAAATAAGTTGGTATGGTGCTCGTTTCTATTACTATCCTAATGAACATATACAAAATGTACCTCAGACAGGTTATAAAGAAATTGATTATGCAACAGGGTGTGCTCTTCTTTTTGATATGAGTCGTACTGGGAAGCTAACAGAACGTTTCTTCTTTGGAGAAGAAGATTTTGAGTTTTCTTTGAGATTAAAGAAGAAATCTTTAAAAAAAGTCTGTTTATTTTCTTCTGTGATTTATCATAAAGTAAGTTTGTCTCAAAATAGGATATCAAATAATAATATAGGAAAGGCTTGTTATCATTATGCTATAAGATTGGCTGATTTGAAAGAATACCAAAATAGATTTTTGTGGATTATTTCTGTATGTATATATATAATCTTTTCTTTTTTTACATTAAAATGTAATTATGGAGCATCATTAATGCAATGTATTGTTGTTCAAAGAGAGATATTTAAACTATTGAAAAGGAATGATTTTAGTAAATACATCTTCTTGCAAACTTTAAAATTATGTAAATGATGAAACATATATTTATGTTGCTTTTTGTTTGGTTGCATATAGATGTATTTTTTCGTTTTTGGAATCGTAAAAAAGTGACAATTATTTCTTATCATAATCCTACTGTGGAGGTGTTTTCGTCACATATAGAATTCTTAATGAAAAAATATGTTATAATCTCAATGAATGATTTTTTATCCAAAGTTAATTTTCCAAATAATTCTTTAATTATAACATTTGATGATGGGCATAAGAATAATGTAGAATTGTTGCCAGTAATAAAAAAATATAGCTTGATGCCAGTAATATACTTGTGTTCTCAAGTTGTAGCTACAAATCATCCCTTTTGGTGGAAATGCTTAAATGGAAATTCGGCAGAACCTTATAAAAAATGTACAAATATAGGGAGATTGCAGTTATTAAAAGAGAAAAAACTTTATTATCCTAAGATGGTATTAAGTTCACCTCATGGGTTGACTAAAGATGATATTAATACTTTGAAAAATTATGTAATTTTTGGGTCTCATACCCGTATACATCCTATATTACCCCAATGCACTCAAGAAGAACAATGGGACGAAATAGCTAATTCTAAAAAAGAATTAGAGGCATTGTGTGACTGCCCCATTGAACATTTTGCTTATCCAAATGGAGATTATAATAATAACTCAATTGAATGTGTTAAGTTGGCGGGTTATAAGACAGCTAGAACAACGGATGTAGGCTGGAATGATGAGAATACGAACCGATATAAATTGAGAGTAATAGGTATTAGTGATGATGCTGATATGCTTAAATTGAGGTTTCAACTATCAGGATTATCATTGTGGATACAATATTTATTGAAGGGATCATTTAGAGGTAGGAAATAATGGCTATTTTTTTGTTAGCATTGGAAACGCTTTTGTTTATTGCTCTAGATCGGAAAATATATGGTACATTTTATACGCCTACTATTTTCTTGTCAGTACCTTACCTTTGTATTGTTTTTGTATTTATATTATTTGCTGATAATTTTAATTTTTATCCCTTGTATTTGCCTTCGGTTTATATATGGTGCATAGGTTTAGCTTTGTATTGGTTAGTGGGCTATATTTTAAGTTTATGTTTACTGAGAAAAAATATAAATAATAAAACGCCTTTTAAACAAGTGATATATATGCCTCAAGGTGTTTTGGTTTTTAGTTCTATAATAGCCTTATTGACAGATTTAGGACTTGTATATGCTGCTATTAAAATAGCTCCTATAGGTTCTGATGAATTTAAAGACTTTTGTGGAACTGGATTAATTGCCCATATGGCTGTGTATTTGAGATTTGTCATTTTATGGCTCATATGTGCTAATAATGTAGTATCGAGAAGAAATATTATATTAAAATGGTTCGTTATTTTATCTACAGTTTTTTATGCTGTTACTTATTCAACAAAAGGTTCAATAGTACTTTTATTATTGTCAGTGATTATAATGCGTAAGATAATCTTAAATAAAAATGTAAAGATATTGCAACTCATATTATTAGCAATAAGTTCATTATTTATTTTTTTTGTATCATATAGTATAGTTTTTGGTTATGCAGCTCCGTTAAATTTTATATTTAATCATACGTTCTTTTATTTTGTTTCTAGTATTGCAAGTTTTTCACAATATTGCAAAATAGATGCTCCTATCGAGATTTCAGCAGAGATACTCTTTATGCCTATTGTTAATTTTTATTATAAGTTAATGGGGATGCCATTAGAAAAGGTATATAGTGATTTGTGGACAGCAGTTGGTCCTGGAATAGAATCGAATGTAAAAACTTTTTTTGGAACAATATTTATTTATGGAGGAGTTTGGGGTGGTATATTTACTGTAATTGTCTATAGCCTTGTTGGGCATTTATTGTTAGTTTGTTCATTGAAAAGAAATCAATTTGCATTATTCTCATATTGTATTTGTTTGGCAGCCTTAACATTAGGGTGGTTTGATTTGTTTTTTAATATGATAGCGTTTTATGAATATATAATTTTTGCAGTATTGCTTTCTTTAGCGCATGTAGTAAAAAAATATTATATATGGAATGTGCAAAAAAAATATTAATAGTTGGTAAACGGCCTCTTCCTATTGGTGGGGTAACAATACATGTAGATAGGTTAGTCAAATTGCTTGATAAATTGCAATATGACTATACTTTTTATGATTTGAATAAATTTACTATATATTCTTTTATTAAGGCAATTAGCACAAGTGATATTGTTCATTTACATACTTCTTCTCCAATATTGAGAGTTTTTTTTGCTATATGTTGTTTAGTACAACGAAAGACTTCCTTGATAACATATCATGGGGATTTGGGACGCTTTGGTCTTGTAGTGAATTTTTTTGATTTTTGTTCTGTAAGGTTGTGTACTTATCCTATTGTGATAAATAATCATAGTCTGAATATGGCAATCAAATATAATTCTAGGTCCACATTGTTATCAGCTTATATACCATCTATTGAGGAACCTGATTTAGAAGATAGGATAAAGTCTGAACTTATAAAATTGCGAACAAAGTTCTCTTTCGTTTGTATAACAAATGCTTATAATTATTCTTTAGATAAGTATGGGCAGGAGATTTATGGAATATCCGATTTAATAGCATTTTTTGCTAAAAGATTAAACTGGGGATTAGTAATCTCAGATCCTTCAGGCATGTATAAAAAGAAAAATCATTCATTGCCAAAAAATATTATAATATTAAATAGACCTCATTCGTTTCAAAAAGTATTTGATTATGCAGACTGTTTCATTCGCTATACTTCAACAGATGGAGACAGTCTATCTATACATGAAGCTTTAGATTTTGGATTAAGCGTAGTAGCTACTGATGTAGTAGATAGACCACATGGAGTGTGCGCAGTGAAGCGAAGTGACATGGAAGGACTGTTCGTTGTGCTGGATAATATCTCAAAATTGAAGAATAAAAGGAAAATTGTAAGACAAAATATTTCAGATTTGGCATTAATTCGATTTTATGATAAAGTAGGAGTTACGAAGAATTTGAGGAAATAGTTTTAGGATTTTATAATTATTATAATTATTCCTTCAAAGTAGGAATCTATGTTGATAATCGAATTCCTGAACAATTATTGAAAATTTATGAAAAGTGTAAATAGTCATAGCGAAATTGGCTGGAAATTAATTAATAAGAATGAAATTTCTCGTGAAAATAATTTTGATTTAATCAGACTCTTTGCTGCATTACAAGTCTTGTTGGATCATGGGATAAATCATTTACAGGTATTAGGATATAGCGAGATTTTGGATGTTATATCTTTTTTTCCAGGAGTGATGGTATTTTTTGTAATAAGTGGTTTCTTAATAACTCGTTCATATATTAATTGTAGTATTAGAAAATCCATAGGAGGAGGTAGATATATTTTACAATACATCAAAAATAGATGTCTTCGGATTTTTCCAGCATTGTGGTTTGCATTTGTTTTAGCAATGGCTTTATTATTGCTTTTCAAAGTTATCTGTTTTACTTCTTTTCTAAATTTAGATTTGTGGGCATGGGTTTTGGGACAGATAACTATATTTCAATATTACACACCTAATTTATTAAGAAATTTTGGAGTTGGCACTCCTAATGGTAGTTTATGGACGATTCCTGTGGAATTAGAATTTTATATTTTATTACCTGTTTTTTCCTTTTTCTTAAGCATATATCAATAAAAGTGAAGCTTATCGCGTTATTTTTGCTTTCTGCAATGTTCAATTTCTTGTGGACAAGTGCTTGTGAAGATGGAGAAAATATATTGGATAAACTTATCGGTGTTTCGATTTTTCCTTATTTATATGCTTTCCTTTTTGGTGGATTGATGTTTTTAAATTGGAGTAGGATTAAATGGTTTATCGAAGGAAAAATATGCTATTGGTTTTTAATTTATGGCTTATATTGTTGTTTCTTTGATGCTTCACCTGGGTATCATTTGGATGATTGGACTACTTTATTGGCTAATCTGTTATTAGGTATATTGACGATTAGTGCAGCTTTTTCAAAAACATCATTAGGAAAAGTTTTACATGGGAATGATATCTCATATGGTATATACATATATCATATGTTGGTGATAAATGTATTTGTTCAGATGAAATTTGTAGGTAACATTTCTAATTTGTTGTTGGCGTTGATTATAACAGTTTGTATCGCAATTATTTCTTGGGTTTTTATAGAGAAAAAAGCATTATCATTAAAATATAAGTTATGAAGCTAATTATTCAAGATATGAAATCGGGCAAGACGGTACTTGAAGAAGTTCCGGTTCCCCAAGTAAAATCAGGTCATGTTTTGGTTAAAACATCCCGTTCTTTAGTATCCTTAGGAACAGAACGTATGCTTGTTGAGTTTGGAAAAGCAAATCTGATAGAAAAAGCTCGTCAGCAGCCGGATAAAGTAAAGCAGGTACTTGACAAGATAAAAACAGACGGGTTGCAGCCTACATTAGAGGCGGTCTTTAATAAATTAGGTCAGCCATTGCCTTTAGGATATTGTAATTCTGGGGTAGTGGTTGCTGTGGGAAACGGAGTGACAGAATTTAAGGTTGGTGACAGAGTTGCTTCTAACGGTCAACATGCTGAATATGTTTGTGTCCCAAAGAATTTGGTAGCTAAGATACCTGAAAATGTATCGGATGAAGAAGCTGCTTTTACAGTGATTGGTTCTATAGGTTTACAGGGTATTCGTTTGTTGAAACCACAGTTGGGAGAAACTGTTGTGGTGATTGGATTAGGTTTGATAGGATTGATAGCAGCACAGTTGTTGAAGGCAAATGGTTGTAAAGTTATAGGTGTTGATTTTGATGAAGAGAAGGTAGCATTGGCACGTACTAAGGGAATAATAGGTGTAAATCCGGCAAAAGGAACAGATTCTGTAAAATATGTCCTTGAAGAAACTGCTTCATACGGAGCTGATGCAGTATTGATTACAGCTTCTGCCAAAACAGATGAAGTGATTCATCAAGCGGCTGAGATGTCAAGGAAAAGGGGGCGTATCGTACTGGTTGGTGTGATAGGATTGGATATTCGCAGAGATGATTTCTATAAAAAGGAACTGTCGTTTCAAGTTTCTTGTTCTTATGGTCCGGGACGTTATGATGAAGATTATGAAAACAAGGGGATAGATTATCCGTTGCCTTTTGTACGCTGGACAGAAAAAAGAAACTTTGAAACCATTTTGCAAGCAATATCTATGGGGAATATTGATGTGAAATCATTGATTACTGAAGAAGTGGATTTGGATGATTATGAAAAGATATATGGGGATATGCGCAAGCATGGCTCTATCGCTTCTATCTTGAAATATCCCGTTGATGCAAAACGAAATACGATAGTTGAGGTTGCTTCTGCTGACTTTTCAGCAACAAAAGGTCAAATAGGCATTATTGGTGCCGGAAACTTTACATTGGCAACGATGCTGCCTGCTTTGACGAAAGCAGGAGCGCATATTCGGTACATTGCGAGTGCGCAAGGACTATCCGCTAAAGTTTTAGCTCAAAAGGCTGGGGCCATGAAAGCGACTTCTGATTACAAGGAAATCTTGAAAGATGAAGCCGTTGATTTAGTAATGATTACCACCCGTCATAATCTTCATGCTTCAATGGTGCAGGATGCATTACGGGCAGAGAAACATGTGTTTGTGGAGAAGCCATTGTGCTTGAATCAAATAGAATTGAATGAGATAACTGAAACTTATCGGGAAGTACAAAAGAAAGGAATTACGTTGACTGTGGGGTATAACCGACGTTTTTCTCCTTTCGCGGTAAAAATGAAACAGCTTGCCGGAAATGGAGTAAAGAACATTGTAGCAACCATGAATGCCGGATTTATACCGCCTGAAGTATGGGTGCATGATTTGAAAGTGGGAGGAGGACGTATCATTGGCGAGGCTTGCCACTTTATTGATTTGTGTTCGTTCTTTGCAGAGAGCAAAGTTATTGCCGTATGTATGAATGCAATGGGTGAGAATCCGGAAGAGAATACGGATAATGCAAGCATTTTGCTGAGATATGAGAATGGAACGAATGCTGTGATAAACTATTTTGCTAATGGAAGTAAGGCCTATTCGAAAGAGAGAGTAGAAATCTATACACAAGAAAAGATACTGGTTCTTGATAATTGGAGAGAATTGAAGGGATATGGTTGCAAAGGGTTCTCTAAAATGAAAAAAGGTATGGATAAAGGGCATACTGCTCAATTTGCTTTATTGAATGATAGAATACAGAAAGGGGGAGAGGCTTTAATCCCATTTGACTCCATTGTAAATACGACTAAAGCGTCGTTTGCTTGCATTGATAGTTTGAAGCAGAACAAGTGGATTGAGGTAGAATAATTCAGCGTTCCTTATGAATAAACTTTTTCTTTATTCTCAACTATTTCGTAACATGGGAATGAAGTACTTCTTGTTTCGTATTCACTATGAGATATGCCGTAAAGGGGGAATATTGAAAAAATCATATCCGGTTTCTTGGGAGGATAAAGAATATTTGTCATTGGCGGATTGGAGAAAGCATGCAATGCCTTTTTTCTTCTCGAATAGAAAGAATATAGAATTGACAGATACCGATAGTACAGTTCTTTCAGAGAGAGTTAATCGCATGAAGCGCGGTGAGTATTGCTTCTTTTCTGCCACTTGGTATAATCTTGGAACGGATTATGACTGGATGACAAATCCTGATACGAATTATAAATATAATGCTAACGTACATTGGACTGAAGTAGAGGATATTGTGCCTGAAGCAGGAGATATAAAATATGTATGGGAGAAGTCCCGTTTTTCTTTTCTCTTCGATATCATCCGCTATGACCAGAAGTCCGGTGAAAATCATGCGTCTTTCGTGTTTTCTCAAATAGAGGACTGGATTCAGAAAAATCCTCTTAATTGTGGACCTAACTATAAATGCAGTCAGGAAATATCTTTGCGTGTGTTGAATTGGATATTCGCCCTTTATTATTATAAAGACTCGGTTGAATTGACGGAGGATGTTTTCAAGTTAATCATTCAGTCTGTTTATGGGCAGATGAAGCATGTACGTGCAAACATAAACTTTTCTCGGATTGCTGTACGCAATAATCATGCAATAACGGAAACATTGGCATTATATATAGTCGGTATGTTGTTTCCTCAATTTCCAGAAGCTGAAGAATGGAAGAAAAAGGGGAAGAAATGGTTTGAGGAAGAGATAAAATACCAGGTGGCAGAAGATGGCACTTATTTGCAATTCAGTATGAATTATCATCGGGTAGTGGTTCAGCTTTTGACATGGACCATTACTCTTGCTGACAGAAATGAAGAGCTGTTTTGCAAGGAAGTATATGAACGTGCTTATCAGTCTGTGAATTTCTTGTATCAATGTCAGGATGATCCGACTGGTTGGTTGCCCAATTATGGTTCAAATGATGGAGCTTTGTTTTTTAAACTTAATGATTGCGATTATCGTGATTATCGTCCTCAGCTTGATGCGTTGCACTATTTGCTTACTTCCGAATATCTGTATGGTCGAAAATATGAGGACAGGGAATGGCTCTTGTGCGAGTGGAAAGCAAACCGACAGATGTATCCACCAATAAAAAAACAGTTTGGTTGCATCTCTTTTGATAAGGGAGGATATTATTGCATTCGTGAAAAAGATACTTTTTCTTTTATCAGATGTGGAAGATATAAGAACCGACCTGCACATGCGGATAACTTGCATTTGGATATTTGGCATCGGGGAGAGAATTTGCTGTTTGATGGAGGCAGCTACAAATATAATACAACGGAGAAATTGCTCCGGTATTTTATGGGTACGGAATCTCATAATACAATAATGCTTGATGGGTATGACCAGATGTTGAAAGGGGCTCGATTTATTTGGTATAATTGGTCGCAAGCCGAATGGAGTTCATTGAAAGAAACAGAGGATGCTTATATATTTGAGGGAGAGGTGTCCTGCTTTACTTATCTGAATAAGACAATGAAACATTGTAGGAGGATTGTTAAATGGAAAAATATATGTAAGTGGGAGATAGAAGATTGTATAAATGGTAAACCCCAAAATATGAATATGCGTCAATTATGGCATACCAATAAGGACAATCTTAGTTTGGACTCAAATGGTAAAACTGTTGATACGAAACAATTATGTTCTAATTATTATGGACAAATGACGGAGTGCAAACAAGTCGAATTTCAGACTAAAAATAATTCAATAAAAACAATTCTTCAAGTTATATAAAATGAAAGTACTTTATTTTCATCAACATTTTACTATTCCTACCCAAGCGGGAGGGACGCGCTCTTATGAATTGGCAAAACATCTGATTGCTAAAGGTCATTCTGTTTGTATGGTTTGTGGTGAAACGGCAAAACTGGATTTGCCGCAAACTACGATGAAAAATGTTCATAGAGGAATGGTAGATGGTATAGATGTGATTCAGATAGCCCTGCCGTATTCTAATAAAGATAGCATTGCAAAAAGGGCATGGACTTTCGTGAAATTTGGATGGAAAGGAATCCAAATAGCATTGAAAGAAGATTATGATTTGCTGTTTGCAACTTCTACTCCTTTGACCGCAGGCATTCCCGGTATAATAATGAAGCTTTTCAGGAAAAAGAAATTTGTATTTGAAGTTCGTGATTTGTGGCCCGAATTGCCTAAAGCTTTGGGCATGAAAAACCCTTTCTTATTATGGGGGATGAGCATTTTGGAGTGGCTGAGTTATCATTGCGCAGACGCCTGTGTTGGTCTCTCTCCAGGCATTTGTGAAGGAATTAAAAGAAGAAGCCAATCAGGTAAGCGCATCGCCATGATTCCGAATGGGTGTGATTTGGAGATATTCAAGCCGTCTTCACGTGATAATCTTTCGTTGGATGGAGTCTCTGCAACAGATAAAGTGGCTGTGTTTACAGGTGCGCATGGTATAGCCAATGGCTTGGATGCGGTGTTGGATGCTGCTGAGGTGTTGAAAGCAAAGCAACGGACAGATATTGTGTTGGTATTTATAGGGGATGGTAAAATGAAACCGTATTTAATGGAGCGAGCTCGAAAAGAACAATTGGATAATTGCCGTTTTTACAATCCGGTTCCTAAGAAAAAACTAAACGAAATTGTGGCTTCTGCAGATTTGGGCTTGATGGTATTGTCTGACGTTCCGGCATTTTACTATGGAACTTCACCTAATAAGTTTTTTGATTATATATCCTCAGGATTGGCTGTATTGAATAATTATCCAGGTTGGCTTGCTGATATGATTCAAGAAAATAAGTTGGGGGTTGTTGTTCCTCCTAAGGATGCAAATGCTTTTGCTAAAGGATTGATTTCTTTATTGGATGATGATACATATAGAGCAGAGTGCGGGAAAAGAGCAAGAGCATTTGCAGAAACTAATTTCTCAAGGAAATCATTAGCGGATAAATTCGTATCATTCTTGGAGGATGTAATTGTATTAAAATAGGATGTATTTATATAAAAAATATGTAAATATACAAAGTTGGTATTTTGTCTTTTGTATTTCATCTTCAGAGTAAATTGTTGATATTCAGCTTTACGTTCATAATATGTAGTAATTTGTAGTTAGCGTCCTCATTTTGTTAGCGTCCAAAAATAACATCTAGCATAATTGTTATAAAATAGAGACTTTTGTCGCTGTAATCCCAAATCCTATGTTACAAGTGCAAAGCGTTGACTAGCCAAGAGTCCATTCAACTCTTTTGCTTTAGAAACAAGGTCCCTTATAACTTATTTGAGAGATGGTACAAGGATACTGAAACAACTTGAAGACAAAAGAAATAATCATAAAATTAGGCAGCAAGTTTGATGTCTTGCTCTGTGAAAAACATCCACCGCGAGGGGAATTGATGGAGAAAGCCATAAGCCATATGAATACATTTTGGACTCAATTGTTTGTTTACTTAAATGATAGTTCTTATTCTCTCAACAATTCCATTGTTGAGAGGCTTATACGTTCTTTGGCCGGTGAACGAAAGAAATCATTGTTTTTCGGAAACGACAAAATGACCTGCGTATCAGCGGTATGTTATACCATCATCTCAACTTGTAAAATGCAGGGTGTGTCAGTACTAGATTATTTCAAAAAGTTCTTTAAAGAGATTGTTAAAGACGAAAGGATTATGAACATTTATTGCCTTTGACAATTGGATTAAGCCAACAATGAATGTTAAAAACAAGCATCTTTTTTGACGTTATTTATTAGAAAATTACTTCGTAGCAGCTTTCCATGATCTATACGTCAAAATTGGATGCTAGCTAGAGTTTTTATGATATTTATTAATGATTTTTTATGTATAAATGCTTTTTTAAAAAATTAATAGATTTTATCATCGTGTCTTGTATGTTGGTAATCATTTGGCCGATACTGTTACTTTTAATCATTTGGTTGCACTTTGCTAATAAGGGAGCAGGAGTTTTCTTTATGCAGCAACGTCCGGGGAAAAAAGGTAAGATATTTAAAGTTATCAAGTTTAAAACGATGACTGATGAATGTGATGTGAACGGTGATTTATTACCGGACGAGAAACGTTTGACAAATGTAGGTAAGTTCCTCCGTTCTACTTCTATGGATGAATTACCGCAATTAATAAATGTACTGAAAGGCGATATGGCATTAATAGGTCCTCGCCCTTTGCTTCCTCAATATCTTCCTTTGTATAATAAAGAACAAGCGCGTAGGCATGAAGTCCGTCCGGGTATTACAGGCTGGGCACAGGTAAACGGGCGTAATGCTATTAGTTGGACAAAGAAGTTTGAATTGGATGTTTGGTATGTAAAACATTGTTCTTTTATGCTTGATTTGAAAATTATTGTTTTAACGATAAAGAAAGTGTTTGTAAGGGAGGGTATCAATTCTAATACTTCTGTTACAATGGAATCTTTTACTGGAAATAACTAATTCTTTAGATAAATGTATTTATATGGTGCCAGTGGTCATGCAAAAGTGATCATTGATATTCTTCGTGCTAATCATGAGTCTATTGAAGCATTATTTGATGATAATGAAGAGCTTCATCATCTTCTTAATTATCCTGTATTACGTTCTGGGGAAGTTAAAGGACCGATAATAATTAGTATTGGAAATAATAGCATTAGACAAAAAATTGCAATAGAGTTGCAAGTAACTTTTGGCAAAGCCTTTCATCCTTCAGCTATAATTTCGGAAGAGGCTAAAATAGATGTGGGCACAGTAGTAATGCAGGGAGCAATTATACAGTCAGACGTCAAAATAGGCAAACATTGTATAATTAATACAGGTGCTTCGGTTGATCATGAGTGTATCTTGAATGATTTTGTCCATATCTCTCCACATTGTACACTTTGTGGTAACGTGGAGATAGGGGAAGGAACATGGATTGGTGCGGGTTCAACTATAATTCCAGGAGTGAAAGTAGGAAAGTGGAGTGTTATTGGCGCTGGTTCGGTCGTAACAAAGGATATTCCGGATGGTGTACTAGCTGTAGGGAATAGATGTAAGGTTATCAAAAATATAGTTTTATAAATCACATTATTTTATGAACAAACGAATTTATCTTTGTCTGGCTCACATGAGCGGCAAGGAGCAGGACTTCATACGCGAAGCTTTCGATACGA
>ENA-OWPN01001798-OWPN01001798.1-human-gut-metagenome-genome-assembly--contig:-NODE-1798-length-16511-cov-3.845406_pt1 | contig 16511 bp, 13 predicted proteins | sample MGYA00248266_ERZ651850 | MGnify/ENA primary metagenome ERZ651850 (study PRJEB26924, sample SAMEA4378296) | human gut metagenome | biome: human gut; feature: human-associated habitat; material: faeces... | reverse complement strand
TTGAGCATCCGCCGATCAGCAGTAAGGCAGATACCAATAAAATCTTACATAGCTTTCCCATTTTGCAATCTCCTTTCCAATTGTTTTAAGACAGCCGCAATCGGTTTATAACATACCCCACACAATGCCATGGACATACCTCCCTGAATAAGAGATGTCTTTAATCCCAGCAGCATATAGATCAGTGTTATTTTATCCGATATAAGCATAAACGGCAGCTGTACCAGCTGACCTGTCAGAAATGACAGAAATCCGCAGGTGAATACCAGGACAAAAAAATGTCTGTTCAGAAAATTTCTGCTGCAGCCCACAAACAGACTATACAGCGGGTAAATCAGACAGTACATCAATGACCATGGAGTGATCCCCTGCATACTCAGATTCAGTATGGTAAATACCACTGCCCCCAGGACAGCCTGCCTTGTCTGAAATATCATCGCAAATAGCACAATGGTGAATGTGATGCATTCCAGATATAGAATGAATGAAAATGATGTAAACACAACTGCTTCAATCGAAGCGATAACGGCTATAAAGCACAGCTCTCTCGCTTTCATACATATGACCTGCTTATAAATTCCCTTTCCAAAAAACCGTCATGTTTATTTTCATACAGGCACATCATGAAAAAGGTATTAGAAAGCAGGTTCATGAAATTGAACAGAACGGCTTCCACCGTTTTCCCTTCCTGCTGTATCCGATGCATAATGCGTATGACTGCTTTGGTTTCCGCACGAAGTACATGCAGATAACTGGCACCGATACAGCCATCAGGCAGGACAAAATGATCCATATGTATGCTGTAACGTGCATAAAGGATGTTCAGCTTCTGTAGCTCTATATCTCTTATGGCACAATTACCACGTATGGATCCATTGGCGTGATAAATCATTTCCATGAGTTGAAGGAGATCCTCCTGTGGAATATGACGAATGTGATGTCTGGCGACGGACAGCATGGATGCCAGTCGATCGGTAGCGATTTCGTAATCACACAGGTTGCTTTCTTCCTTCAGAAAAGGATATGCACAATATTCAACACTCATTTTTTTACCCTCACTTTCTTTACGACAGCGGGTAGAAAACATATTAAAAAATCTATATTCTCCACACCCAGCAGAAAACTCTGTTTGCATAACAGGCAAGTCTCCCGGCTTAATTTCATCCTACTCTCCACCTTCTCATACCTGTGTGGTACAATGGTCACTGGATTTCGTCCATATCACGGTTGCTGGGGCAGCTGGAGCTGTTCGCTTCCATTCCTTGTTCGGTATTTTCATACACCTGTCATGCTTCTTTTCATTCATTCGTTCTCTATTATATAGGTACAAGCGCCTTCTGTCTATAGAAAATGCAGGTTTGTTTTTTACCTCTTAATGACTCGACCTTTTATTATTCAAGCAAGAAAAATGCAGAGAAATGTTCTGCTTTCGGTATTTCTTTTATCAGAATAATGGTTGTTTATGCTTCGATCACTCCATACGATGTTTCGAAGTATTGTGATGTAAAGCTCATTTATGATCTGTCTTTTGAAAATAAAAGGAATAAAGCATCTTTAAGCAAACAAGTCTGCTCAGACGATAATCTATTCCTTTTCATCATATATATGGTATGCATACATTCCCTTTTTAGAGTCATACATGGAGGTGTCCACCTTTTGGAATAGCTCCTGATAGGTAGTTCCATGTTCAGGGTAGTAGCTCACGCCAATGCTTACTGTAATCCTGTGGGTGAACTTAAACTGCTTCTGTTCCTCAGCCCAATGTCTGCGAAATTCTTCTATAATTTCCTCAAGTGTATCGCTTTCCAGATGCCTGGAACAGTAAATCAGAAATTCATCACCGCCGATTCTGGATACAATATCCTTGGGAAAGGTCTTTAACAGTGCCTGTGCCAGGGCTATTAAAATCTGATCGCCGACAGGATGTCCATACGTGTCGTTATAGGATTTAAAGTGATCCACATCCATCATGAGAATCGTTCCCTGTGCATAGACCTGCATCTGTTCTTCAATAGATTTCTCACAGTAATAGCGGTTCATCAGCTTTGTCAGATAATCATGGTGGGAATAATAGATAACAGCCTTATTGCTTTCCTGCAGCTCTCTTGTTTTTTGTGCGATTTTCTCACGCAGCTGCTCATTACTCTGTTCAATCAGCCGTTTTGGGAAAAACTCATCGCTGCTCTGATTGATATCCGGGACAGACTGATGCACATGCAGAAGCTCCCATCCATCCGTTGTGTATTTCAAAATGACTGTAAAGCGAAAATGCAATTCATAATTGATACGATCCCTGGCATCCTCACTTACATCCAGTTCTCCAAACACCAGATAGGTATCTTCACTTAACTGCCTGGAATGTATGTCCTCATGTTCGATTATAAAGCTTCCATTCCACTGCTTTTCTCCTTTTTCAAGAGAAGACGCAAATTCCTTCAAGGAATATGAAACCTCATGCTTTCCTGTACCAATCACACTGATTTCTGGGCTGAAGTAGCCACCACGTATCTCATAGGTGCGTTCTTCCAGATACATATGCCAGAGAAAATGGCAGAATTGTTCTGCTTCTGCTGCTGTATTCATAACCATCCATCCTTTATATTTATACTCTTATTATACACGTTTCCATCTGTGGTCGCCATCCCCAAAAAGTAAACATTTAGGTAATTGACAGTACAATTTCTGCTTGAAACAGGTGATTTCAATCTTGATAAGAAAAACAAATATAACCATTTTTTCAATATCAGCAGAGTTATATCATTACTTATTTTATGTTTGGAAATGAACGCATCTACATTATTCGATCATGAGCTTTTTTAAATTCCCAAGGGAAGTATAGCTTTTTTCATCCAACGGCATCGTATACGGCTTTGCCAGCTGCCTGACAAAAATATCTGAAGCTCATATGAAAAAGAGAAGCAGAGATAGACTCTTCCCTGTAGTTGGATAATTCATCAGTTATACACGCACAAGAACAGTTAAAGTTACGGAATAGGTTCCAGCATTTTCATATTAAAGAATAATATTAAGGCATCTTAGCTCTTAAAACGGTGGATTAGAAGCACGAAGCTGATATAGAATTCAAGACGATGTAGTGAAGCTCTGCTTCAAATAATTACAGTATCTTGGTTCATGTGAGAAGCTTGAAGCGCAGCTGCATACTTTATTTTATAACCTGTTATAAATGTGTTTAAATCAGAATGCCATCACAGTGATCCAGCTCATGCTGAATAATCTGTGCACAAAAGCCCTCATAGGTTTTGATTTTTTTTCTGCCGTTAGCATCAATAAAGGATACTTTGATTTTTTCATAGCGTGTTACCTTTTTCTGTGTATCATGGCATAGACAGCCTTCTTCTGTAGTATAGCGTTTATTTCCCGTTTTTATAATAACCGGATTCAGCATTATCACATAGTTGCCGCCATCCTGAAATATGATAATACGTTTTAGTACACCAATCATGTTTGCCGCCATTCCCACACAATGATCTGCATGCGCCTGCAAGGTGTCCAGAAGATCCTGCATCGTTTGTAAATCTCTTAGCGTGGCGTCTTCACTGCGGCAGCTGAGTAAAAATGGGTCTTTCACAATATCCCTAATCATATATATTCCTCCTATTTTTTTAATTCGCATGTATTATCTCAGAAACTTTGGATATTGGCAATTTTTTCAAAACATACCGCTGATTAAAGTAGCTGCTATAAGCCCTGCCATATCAACCTTTCCCTCAATTTTTCTTCATACAGATGCCTTTCAAAGGAATTTTTACTGTATTTGGCCACAAGCGTTTATAACAAGAATAAAATTCCAAAAGAATAGTAAACAACAGTAAATACTGATACAGTGTTTGATGACAAACTGGTTTATATGTGATGAATATATAAAAACTAATATACTAACAAATATTAAAAAGACCTTGTTTCTGTTTGAAAAAGCATCTAAGATAATGAGTAGATACACAGGGAGGCGACGCTATGCAGAATATGCAGCATTATTATGACTTTTCTGGACAGAAATTCGGATATCCTTTAAGTCTGAGCATAAACAGCTTTAAACGGCAGGTTTTCTCCAGGCAATCAAGTCTGGAAATATCTTATGTATTGAGGGGATGCTATGAGGCAATCACAGAGAATTTCACAGCTACCATAAGCGAGCACGATATGGTCGTCATCGCTCCTAATGACATTCATATGATTCGACAGATTGAAGATTCAGATAATGTCATTCTCACACTGCATATTGATTTCTCCAGATTTGCACCTGCCATGGTCGGCGATGTGGAAAATGCCTTTGAATCAATGATTTGTACACGAGCAAAGAATTACCGGTCACTTTGCCGAATACGGTCTAAGCTTGGAGCGCTGGTATCTATGCTGCTTCAAGGAGAGAGCAGCATATTTCAGATGAATGCCATCATGATGGAAATCATTTGTATTGCCGGTAATCATCAACAATATCCGGTTGAGCGATTGCCTCTGCAATCCATTCATCATGAGAATTACATGAAAGCGATTCAGTATATCGACCTGCATTATCAAAATGAGCTGCATTTGGAGGATGTGGCACAAACACTCTCTTTCAGCATTTCATACACCTCCAGGTTGTTCAAAAAATATACCGGAATATCCTTTGTTAAATACCTGGCCTATGTACGAATTCGCGCTTCCCTGGAGGCTTTATTGGAAGGCAAAGATTCTATTGAGCAAATAGCAGCAAATTGCGGTATGCCCAATTCCAAGTCCTATACGATTGCATTTCGAGAATTATACGGTGTTGTTCCAAGTGATTACCGCAAAAAATTCACACATAATCTGAAAATGAATGAGAATAAAAGAGAATCGCGTATGATTTTTGATGAGGAGCAGCGGCGTCTGCTGGAGCATCTTGTGAAAGATACACAGGAGCTTCTCTATGAAAATGATGGTATGAAAATCATGCAGAAGGATGGCCATATTCTGTGTCATATACGAAACGGGCATACTGCAAAGAGTATCATAACGCAGACAAATGAGGAAATTATAGTGGAGGTCATAAGAAAATAGTTTTCCAGTGACCTCCTTTTTTTGTTCTTTTTTAACTATATAACAACATAGCATAAGTAAAATAAGATAAAAAAAGCCATATGTCATCAACTGATGTCAGCGATTACATTTTGCATTCATGATAAAATATAAGTAAAGGAGACGTAGTTATGAATACCTATACACATTTATTTTCACCTGTTGCAGTTGGGAAAACAACTGTAAAAAACCGTCTGTTCATGCCTCCGATTTCTACAAACCTTGCTGATAAAGGTTATGTTACAGACGAATTGATCAAGCATTATGAGGCCCGAGCAAAAGGAGGGGTTGGTTTGATTGTTACCGAGGTGACAACTGTCGAACCGACTTATATTTATCTGCCTGGCGACATGTCGATTCACGATGATTCCTTTATTCCGGGATGGAAAAAGCTGACAGATGCAGTACATCAATATGGTGCAAAAGTTCTTCCGCAGCTATTTCATCCTGCCTATATGGCCTTTCCTATACCCGGGACACCACGATTGATTGCACCTTCCAATGTTGGGCCTTCCTACGCGAAGGAAGCGCCAAGACCGGTAACCATTGAAGAATTACATATGATCATCAAGCAGTTTGGTGAAGCGGCATTCCGCGTAAAGCAGGCAGGTGGTGATGGTGTGGAAATACATGCCGCACATGCGCACGGCCTGCTTGGCGGTTTTTTGACTCCGCTATACAACAAGCGTTGTGATGAATATGGCGGGGATATCAATGGTCGTCTAAAGCTGACACTGGAAGTCATTGCAGAGGTACGTAAAATGTGCGGGGATGATTTCATTATCGATGTGAGGATTTCCGGTGATGAATATAGTGATGGCGGATTAAACCTTGATGATATGGTATATGTATCCAAGCAGCTGGAAAGAGCTGGTGTGGATATGTTACATGTATCAGGCGGTACGACCATCAAGCGTGGAAGTGCCATTCCTGCTGCAGGCACCAAGCCTGGCGCACATGCGCATCTGTCTCAGGAAATCAAAAAGCATGTAAGCATTCCAGTAGCTACAGTAGGGCGTATAACAGAGCCTTGGATTGCGGATGAGCTGATTGCAAATGGTAAAGCAGATATGTGTATGATTGGACGTGCTAATTTGTGCGATCCTGAATTCGCCAATAAAGCTATGCATGGACGAGATGATGATATCCGCCCATGCATTGGATGTCTACGCTGTTTAAATGGCATCATGTTTGGTAAACGGGTAGCATGTACAGTAAATCCTTCGTTTGAATTAGAGAATGAAGACACACTCAAGCCAGCAGAGGTCAAGAAAAACGTTCTAGTGATAGGAGGTGGACCTGCCGGCATGGAGGCTGCCTTTGTAGCAAAGCAAAGAGGACATCATGTAGTTTTATGTGAGCAAAGCGATATGCTTGGCGGTTTAATGAAGATTGCATCTGTACCGATAGCCAAGCAGGATTTAGCAAGAGTGATCAAATATATGAGCAGACGTCTTAATCATGCTGGTGTAGATGTGCGTTTACATTGTAAAGTGGATAAAGATATGCTGCAAAATGAATTCTCCGGATATGAGGTCATTGCCTGCAATGGGGCTGTTCCTTCTGTTATCAAAGACTTTACGAAATTTAAGCAATGGGCGACAGCTGATGATATTTTGGCAGGTAAAGCCTTCCCAGGGAAAAACATTGTAATTCTTGGCGGCGGCTCTGTAGGTTGTGAAACGGCAGATTATCTTGCACCACTTGTTTATGACCGCTATCCTAGAGATCGCAATGTAACGATATTAGAGATGACAAAGGATATCATGGCAACAGAATCCGGGCCTGGGCGTAGCCTTCTTGTACAGCGTTTGATGAAAAAAAATGTACAAATGCTTTGTAATGCCAGAGTTGAAAAGGTCGAAGAAGACAAAATTTATTATCTGAAGAGTGGAAAAACAGAATGCATTACAGATGCGGATACGCTGATATTTGCAATCGGTTATCATAGTGATCCTACAATACAGGAGTTGCTGGAAGAATGCGGTATGACATATCATATGATTGGTGATGCTGCTCATACCGGTACAATAAAGGACGCCATTCATGACGGTTATGAAACAGCTCGCTGTATCTGATTTATCTTCTGATTTTAGCTTGTTGTAGCATTCGCACTCCATAATACGTATATTACAATAGTAAAAGAAGGACTGTATAGAAAGCGTATGCTTATCATACAGTCCTTTCTTATATTCTTAATCAGATTTCTCCATCCTATTTGATGATTGGATCAGTGTCATCATAGTCTTTTAATTGTGGATAAATATTGTTATATGAGAAAATCCAAATAAAGTATTATTATGCAGCACCTATTATTTTCTTAAAGCTGTATGCTGTGTGCTTTTCTATTGATGTATATGACTGTATCATTTTTAATTATGTAAACTCTAAATCAAAAAAGTATTACAATGATTACCATAATCATTCACCTTCATATATCCATTTTTATTGTAATCATCTGAAGACTCTTTGCAGCTTCTATATCTGCAGCAACCAACTGACTTCGCAGTTCCTCTAATACAAGATAAAATAAATATTTCATTTCACTCACATACAATTGCTCATCCTTGTTCCTCATAGCATATCTGAGTATATCAAAAATATGAATCAGCAGTTCTTTATAATGTCCGGTATTCAGGTGACACACAAATGGATACACCCATAAAATATGCTGTTTCAATTCCTCAAAAATCCCCTTTAAGCTGTTTTGATTATTTACACTCATAATGGAATCACAGTATTCACATATCAATCGAATCCAGTTTATAACGTTATTGGAAGCTGTAGGAATCCCACTCTGAGTCTTTTCAAAATACTGTACCATGCTGTCAAAGGACAGCGAAGTAAATGTTTGACAGGTCAATTGCAAAATATGCAGACACTGCATCCCTTCTATAACACGTTCTCTCACACCGGTATCTTTCAGTATCTCATGAATTCTATGCTCATCACATTGAATAACCTTCATGCCTTTTCCTCCGATAGGCTCAATGACACCAGTTGCCTGCAAAATCATCATAGCTCTGCGTAAAGTTGGTTCACTTACCTGATAGATTTCACAGAGATCCAATACACGAGGAAGCCTGCTATTTACAGGATAAACCTGATAAATGATATCTTTCAAAAAAGCACTTGCGACATTATAAATAAGTCTGGGCCGTCCCCGATATATATTCCAGCGAAAGTCAACTTTTTCTACAGGGGTTTGTACAGGTATTCTATCATATCGTTCCTGTGTTCGGCGAGTATCGAGCAGAAAATATTGCCTTATAGCTTCATACAATTCCTGATATGTTAATTTTCTGTAATAAGCTGCATCAATAAATGCATGCGTCTGCTCTTTATCCTTAACCGCCGTTGTACCGTTTAATTCAAATGTTTTCATATTTTCATAAAAAGACAGTCTGCCAAATAAGGCGATTTCTGTATACAGACTGTAAATCAAGGGATTTCCAAATACAGACAGGATTGTTTCTACAAGCTCCATTGCAGATTTTTCACCTTGCGTCATTTCGATGCTTTCATGTATAGCAGCACATTGTTTTTCATCCATTTGATAAAGAGCTTGAGTTAAAAGGTCTGGAAGCAAAGCATTACGGACTTCGCATAAATCCTGTACAGCTTCCTTTCTAGCTAGAAAGAAATGAATACAGTTTTCCATATAATCCTGTTCATTCAATCCCAAGATAAGACGTGAGTGTCTGCCCCGTGACATCTCTATATAATGATTTTCTTCCAGAAGCTTAAAGGCATGTATGACTGGGCGTCTTGACACATGAAAACGTTCAGCAAACTGAGATATTGCAGGGAGTTGTTCTCCCTGTCGAAAGATTCCAAAAAGAATCGCTTCTACAATGTAATTGTATATCCATTCATGCAGACTTATTTCTTCCTTCATCTAATCATCCTCTCCAAACTATACGTTTCTTCCTTTCTATCTTACCACACCGTTGGCGTCGCCACAAACGCTTTTACATAAGTATTTATCTTTGATTATAGAATAATGACTATTTACTTAATTAGCATTAGTATACAGGTATATAATAAAATAAACCCATACTTTCTTAACAGGTGGCTGTGTGTAAAATACTTTATAGTATACAAAAGACTTCATGAGAGAGGCTTCATTGCCATCCAATGATTCTTGTAATGCCCGCAAATATCATTTGAAAATGCAAGTATTGTCGCTTTGTAGAAAAGCATTCAAAATATTACTATGCTAATACCTATAAGAATACCTTTGTTCTGCCTTTTATAACCTAAATGCATATGACGAAATGATTCGAAATCATGCACGCCGTAAATTTTTTTGGTGTTTTATGAATGTATTAAAACAGTGCGATGGAATGTATTAAGCACTTTTATAGAAATAATTTACCATTTTCCCCAGCAAGATCATTACAGCTACGCCATTCCTCACTATTGATTTCGATAATGTCATGGATATTTATAACCTTATCTACAATCTGGATAAGGCGCAGATATTCTGGATCAAATTTGGATACCATCCCTTCCACTTTTACATATTCCTGCTGATCATAATAAATAATTTCTACGATTTGTCCAAGTTTCACCTGTTGAAGCTTTCTATTCAGTATTTCACACGCATCACTTGACAGCCTCTTTCTATCAACGACTACACGCTCTTTACATTTTAAGTAATCTCGAAAGCCTTTCAGGGTATCAAATGGTAAGAATATCTTTGCACGTGCTGCATGTTTTTGCTCATTCCGCATTATGTCCACCTACTAATTTATTACGCGAAACTGTAGTCGCTTTATTCAATAAATTCATACCCTTCAAAACCGCGTTTTTCCCAAATTTATGCTTAATATCAATTAGTGTATGCTGTAGCTTCTTCTCTTTTTCTAAAGCATCATAATCTGTAAACAAATCGAAAGTTTCATACGCCTCATCCACAACATTGCCAAAGCTTATCGTCAGCACATGTATGAGCTCACCACGGTTTACCGTATCCATATAAAGCTTTATGTATGCATCAAGAAGCAGCGCATAGGAGTTCGTAATATTCGGTAATTTTTTTGAGCCTCCCGTTGACGTTACACTGTTGGAACAATAACCGACATACAAGCTAATATGATTGGTGGCACAATGCGTTTCCACCAGATTCTGTACATTTAATTCTACCATCTCCTTCAGAACAAGCAGCGCTTCATTATAGTTATAATCTTCAAATAGTATCTGACTATTCGATAATGAATTTATTTTTGATTTATAGGCTTTTATTTCTTTAATCGTCGTTGGCTCTCTACCCCATGCATGATCTATTAAATATTCAGCATTTACACCAAATTCCCGGTAAAGCAAGCGCTGATCCAAATGAGCAATATCATACATATCACATACACCGTATTTCTGCAAATGTTTGGAAATACCTCTTCCAATATGCCAGAAATCAGATAGAGGTTTATGATGCCACAAGGTTTCTTTATAAAGTCTTTCATTTAATATTCCCAAGTTATCTGTACTATGCTTTGCGGTTATATCCAACGCGATTTTTGCAAGATAGAGATTGGTTCCAATACCTGCAGTTGCTGTAATACCGGTAGTAATGTAGATATCTTCGAGTATCTTCTTCGTCAGATTTTTTGCATCGATGCCATACAGTTGAAGATAATTACTTACATCAAGGAAGGCTTCATCTATGGAATAAACGTGAATATCCTCATGTGAGACATATTTACAATAAATACCATATATATCAGCTGAATAACGCATATACAAATTCATGCGCGGAAGTGCAGTTATATAAGAAATATGTTCTGGGATTTCAAATATTCTACACCGGTTATGAACGCCTTGTGCTTTTAACTTCGGGGTGACTGCTAAGCAAAGTGCGCCTCTTCCTCTGGAAGGATCTGCGACAACAAGATTGACCGCAAACGGATCAAGCCCTCGCTCAACGCATTCGACTGATGCAAAGAAAGTTTTCAAATCAATACATAGGAACGTCCTATTCATATCATCACCGCCTCTTTACTAAGAGTATATGCCAATAAGTTGCAATTATCAATATCAAATGCAACAAATTTTTAATTTTTTGTATTTTTTTATTTACTAGTTGCAAATATTTGCAATACGAATTATAATGGTGAAAAGAGGTGAATCACTATGCAATTAAAGGACTTATTAAATGAATACAAAAAACGTATGAATGTAACAAACGATTATATAGCAGAACAGGTAGGTGTTAATAAATCAACAGTTTCACGGTGGATGAAAGAAGATACACGAGTAATGAAACCTATGGTGATTGAGAAGCTTTCTTATCTGCTTGGAATAGATGTGGAATCCTTACTGAAAGGATCTGATCGATTTGAAAAGCCTGTCCTTGGCACCGCAAAAGCCGGATATGGGCTGTATGCTGAAGAAAATCTTACCGGTTATGAAGAAGTATCAAAAAGTGATTTTTACCGTGGTGATTATTTTCTCCGTGTCTGCGGAGATTCTATGACAGGCGCTCACATTCATGATCAGGATTTGATTTATGTCAAGCAATGTGATGATGCAAAAAGTGGTACTATTGCCGTTATTTTGATTGCAAACACAGAGGTCACCATCAAACGGGTCATTAAAAAGGATCATCTTCTTATTCTTGAAGCAGCCAACCCCGCTGTTCCTGCCCGGTATTTCACGTATGAGGAGGTACAGGAACTCCCTGTAAAAATCATTGGAAAGGTTTTATACAGCCGCTCGGATATCGCGTAGTCTGTTAAAAATGCATTTTACTAACAGTATAAAAATATTTCTAACATCATTATTTCAGCTTATCTCATCATAAATCAATACCTAAAAAAACAGTGCATAAATCATCATTTCATGGTTCTTTTATATAACAAAGTAAGGATTATTCACTTTTCAATATCGTCTGAATGCTAATGATTGTAGCCATTCATCAGGACTGAAATAATATTTTCTAAATAAAATCCTTATGCTTTTAAGCTGTTATATCATATCGCATGTGATATCCATACGATACAACACCTCTACGAAATGAAGTTTTTCTATATTTGTAGGATTATGCTTTATGTATACACAGCACACAAAGTCTTAATACACATATAAATAACATATAAGCTTTTAGAAGCATCTCATATAGTCATGTCTATAATACCTAACGATATAATACCTTTTGCATATATACTTTGCCATTGACTCTGCCATTAGGGGAGACTATATAATGAAAATGAATCATAAATTTCTATAAGAGAAATGACAAAGGAGTACACAATGACAAAACAGAACAGTATCGTGATTAAGGGATTGCACCAAAACAATCTGAAACATGTAGCGCTTAAAATTCCAAAAGAAAAAATCGTTGTATTCACAGGAGTTTCAGGGTCCGGTAAGTCAAGTATTGTATTTGATACGCTTGCCGCTGAAAGTCAACGGCAAATGAATGAAACTTACACAGCTTTTATACGTAGCCGATTACCAAAATATGAAAAACCTAAAGTAGATTTTATTGATCATTTGAGTGCATCTGTAATTATTGATCAAAGCAGACTACAGGGAAATGCCAGATCCACCGTAGGTACAATCAGTGACCTGTATTCAATGATGCGTTTATTGTTTTCGCGTATTGGTGAGCCGCATATCAAAAGTGCGTCCAGTTTTTCATTTAATGATCCTGCCGGTATGTGTCCGAAATGCTATGGTCTAGGTAAGATTGTGGAACTGGATTTACGCAAGGCATTAAATCAGGATAAATCATGGTGTGAGGGGATGGTTGACTTACCAGCGTTTCATCCTGGAAACTGGTATTATCGCCAGTATACAGAATCCGGATTATTTGATGTAAATAAAAAGCTGAAGGATTATACAGAGCAGGAATATAATCTTTTACTATATGGAGCGTATAAGCGTGGAGGTAAACGTTTGAATAAACGTATTGAAGGTATTCATAATCATTTTTCCAGACTCCTGATCAATCGTGACCATATGAATTCATCTGATATTTCAAAGAAGCGACTCGATGAAATGACACAGGAAAGAGAATGTCCACTTTGTCATGGCCGGCGTTTACATGAGAATATATTATCATGCAGAATCAATGGCTACAATATAGCTGAGCTATGCGAAATGGAGTTTCTGAAATTACGTGATGTTTTACTAGATATCAAAGATACAAGAGCTGAAACAATTATCGAAAATCTGATAGCCTCATTAACACGAATGATTGATATCGGCCTCCCGTATTTAAGCATGAACAGAGAGTCCTCCACATTATCTGGGGGTGAAGCACAAAGGTTGAAACTTGTACGCCATATGGGAAGTTCTTTAACAGGGCTTACCTATATTTTTGATGAACCCAGCACAGGTATGCATCCCAGAGATGTGTATCGTATGACTAAGCTGCTGAGAAAATTAAGGGATAGAGGGAATTCCGTTCTGGTAGTTGAACATGATAAGGATGTGATTAGTATTGCTGATGAGATAATTGATGTAGGCCCGTTTGCTGGGAAAAATGGAGGACAAATCATGTTTCAGGGAAGTTATGAGCAGCTTCTGTGTTCACATACATTGACTGGACAGGCAATGCGAGAACAGGTCAAAATAAAAGAACAGCCAAGAATACCACTTAAATATCTCCCCGTCACGGATGCATCAATACATAATCTGAAACATATCTCCGTTGATATTCCCCTTCAGGTTCTTACAGTAGTGAGTGGTGTTGCAGGTTCTGGGAAAAGCTCATTGATTCGTGATGTTTTTGCAAAACAATATAAAGACCGTGTAGTAATGATAGACCAGTCTCCTATAACAGCAACAGGAAGATCTACCCCTGCCACATTTCTGGATTTCAGCAATGATATTCGAAAAATTATGGCTGTGGAACATCAAATTGATGTTGGCATGTTCTCCTTCAACAGTAAAGGAGGCTGTCCCCATTGCCATGGAAAGGGTGTCGTAGTAACTGAGCTTGTTTTCATGGACCCAGTAACCACAAAATGTGAAATGTGTGAAGGAAAGCGTTATAGTGAAGAAGCTTTATCCTATCGCTATCGTGGAAAGAATATATCTGAGATCATGGAGCTCTCGGTTGAGGAAGCTTTAAAATTTTTTTCAGATCATTCCAAAATATACAGAAAGCTACAAACGTTATCAGAGGTCGGCTTATCCTATATTTCGCTTGGTCAGCCGCTATCGACACTTTCCGGAGGTGAGCGTCAAAGAATTAAGCTTGCAAAGCATTTAAAGAACAAGGGAAATATTTTTATTCTCGATGAACCCACCACCGGTCTTCATGCTTCAGATATTAAAGGTATTATGAAGCTTCTGGAAGGTTTTGTAAACCGAGGAAATACAGTTATCATAATTGAGCATAATCTGGATGTACTGAAGCAGGCAGATTATGTTATTGATATTGGTCCAGACGGTGGCACCAATGGCGGTGAAATTGTGTTTATAGGAACCCCCAGACAGATGCTCGAAAATGCAGAAACAATTACAGCGCAGTATTTGAGAAAATCATGTGCTGTATGAATGAAAGCAGAATCCGGTAACACGCAAACTTATATTCACTTTTAGATATTTCTGGTCAGGATATATGAATACCAGCTACCTATATTTGAGGGCTTTTGTATCCTTCAGTACTTGCATGAATGTTCACAAAATTTATATAAGTATTCAAGCGCAAATGTACAAATTCTTTCTCTGAAGTGCAAAAACAAATGTTAGATAAGCTTCCATAAATAACTCTCTGCATATTGCATGTCCATAACCTCCTTCAGCTATCTAACATAAAAAATCCGGAACATTTAAGCATCTGCAGCTTCCGGATTTTCTTCAGCATCACTAATCACGACAAGGATAAGAAATGAGCAAGGATTCCAATCACCTCTCCCAGGATAGTTGACATAATCAGCATTGGAACAACTGATTGCTTGTCATCTTTAGAAACAATAATTACCATAGGCAGTGCCAACACTAATCCTACCACTCCTCCCTTCAACCACCATGTAAGACCAAATAAGTCCATATTCACTACAATAAATGGTAATGTAAAATAAAACACGAACGCTGATAGTACGGAATATTTATCGAGCTTCATTTTTATCATCGGTAATACATCAATCGCTCCAATAACGATTCCTAACAAACAGGTTATAAAAAATTTTTCCATAATTCCTCCTTATTTTCCTACATTAAATTAGACGGAGGATGAAATATTTTGTGACAGCATTTCATGATTTTTTATTATGGAAGTTCTCATTGTGTTAACAATAATAAAAAAGGGCATCAATTATCGTTAATCAATGCCACTCATAATTATTTGGATTTTACACCCTCCAGCAGACTCTCTTTCTCCTTTAATATAGAAGCTGCTGCTGCACATGCCGGACAGTCACAATAAATTGCACCATTCTGTTTGATCTCCTTTGCATGCTTCGCTATATGAGCCGCCTGCTCAGCTCCAAAAAGCTGTTTTCCCTGATCTGACTCTGCCAATCCTATCAAATCGTCAATTGCAACAATATCTTCTTCCAGCTCTTGAAGAAATGCTTTTGTTGCTTCCTCTATGCGATCTGTTCCTGCCGTGTCCAGCCATGCCTGTGCTGCAGCCTTTGCCTCGGCACTACATGTAATTGCATTCATAAGCTCCTGTGTCTTTTCTGTGATGTAATTCATCAATTTCTGATCCATATCATACCCTTCTTTCTTGTTATTATGCTTTCATTATACATCGTTCTTTTTCAATTGTCATTTCAGCAGTTCAGAAAATCAGAGAAAATCCTATTTGCATGTAAAACTATCATTATGAATCAATTAAAAAGCCTATATACATAATGAAGCATCTGTTTCATATGAAGCCTTCAACATTAGCTGTATCTGATTTAAGATTATATATGCATTTATGATTTCTTTCCCTACTCCGCAGATTTTACTTTCACAAGCCTGAGAATCTTAAAAAATAGATCTCATGAAGTTATATCAACCTGGCATATCACACAAAGCTATGAAAGTGAAACCCAGCATAAAAATCATCCGTTTACAACTGTTCGCATTATGAAAAATTTATGTTATAATACTTTCATGTCAAATTTTAAATTAAAGCTTTTAATATATTTCGCAGCAGTTTCTGCGAGTGCGCTGCTGATTTCAAATCTGGCAGCAGTTAAGCTATGGAATTTTTTTGGTATCGCAGTTGATGGAGGTGTGGTAGTGTTCCCGATTACGTATATCATCGGGGATTTGATTGTTGAATTTTATGGGAAAAAGATTGCCAAAAATATTATCCTAGCCGGATTTTTTATAAATATACTTGCAATTATTGTATTCTATATCGTGATTGCATTACCACCCTATGACGGTTGGACTATGCAGAACGCACTGGCAAGTGTGCTTGGATTCACACCACGTATTATTATAGGATCACTAAGTGCCTATGTTTGTTCAAATTTCTTAAACAATTATATTTTCACAAA
>ENA-OWPN01001797-OWPN01001797.1-human-gut-metagenome-genome-assembly--contig:-NODE-1797-length-16513-cov-3.196500_pt1 | contig 16513 bp, 8 predicted proteins | sample MGYA00248266_ERZ651850 | MGnify/ENA primary metagenome ERZ651850 (study PRJEB26924, sample SAMEA4378296) | human gut metagenome | biome: human gut; feature: human-associated habitat; material: faeces... | reverse complement strand
AGGCAAGCCTGCATTCTTTAAAAATTATTCTGTCCATGTAATATGAACTCGAAAGCCCATTCTTTTGCTGTATATATTGATATGATCGATACTATAACCACTTCCGTTTATAGGGTGCGAATCAAAGTGCCACCCCTCAGCAGACCGCATTTTGGCTTGTTCCATTTTTAACTGCGGAAACTTTTCATTGATAAAGTCAATCGCTTGTTGTTTAGTTTTAAACTCAACATCCTCGTTCGCAAGGATTCTCTTCTTAAACTCATTTTTTTGATGTGGAGTGAGAAAATCTTTTGTCTTCTTTGCTTCGCAGCGGAATTTTTCAAAATCCCCACCAAAATTACCAGCTGCAGCTGCAGCAACTGTAACACCTGCGCCAGCCGTAACAACGCCTTCTGCCGAAATTGCGACACAAATCGGTAATGCTACTGCACCAACACCTGACCCGATGCCTCCAATTCCTGCAAGCAACTCGCTGATACCCTTGGCTGTCATGCCCAATCCGACAGCGGTACCAATAATGTCACCAATAGATTTTCCTAAATAATAAGAATCTGTATAAGATACTCTGTTTAGGAAGTATTGGTTAATTTGGCTTTTTGTCCGCAAATAGGAATTAAAGTATTCCATGCTGGGCAGTTGTCCTGTCATATATCGACCAGTGTTAATAAGTGCCTGCAACATCATGGCGGAAGTGTCTCCCGCAGAAATCAACAGAGACGCAACGATTCCCATTTCCAAGTCACTTTTGCGCACAGGATTCGTAAAGTGCTTGGTTACATCACCTACTTTTTGTCTGAGATATTCTGCCGCATCGTACAGCTTTTCTTGAACCCAATTTGATACGGATTCTCCTAATAGTCCAAGCGGGTCTGTGGAACAGATAGGGTTATCTACAACATACAGATACTGCACCAGCATCATGGGATCGCTTACATAGCTGCTGATGTCATATCCAGACGAATCAAGGATGGGATCAACCGCATCAAACCGCTTGTTCTCCGCATCGTACATTCTCGCCTTTGCGTAGAACTGGTTCAGCACATCGTCATACTCATGGGTGGCGTAGGTAATCTCCGGCAGCAATCTGCGGAAGCCGCCGTCCACGGTGATATCCGTATACCGGCGCACCTCGCCCCAATCGGTGTAGTCTGCCCGTGCGGTCACACGGCCGTACTGATCGGAGAGATTCACCACGCTGCCAAGGCGGTCGGTGTGGACGTAGGCCATATTGACGCATTTCTTGATGCTCTGCCCCCACCAGTTGCTGCCTTCGCCAATCGTCATGACCTGCAGCTTGTCCAAACCGTAGGTGTAGAAGAAGTCATAGCCATCCTGCTCGGACTTCATCAGCACCCGCTGGTCGATGTCCAGTCTGGTATAGTCAATGACATAATCCGTCTTGACCACTTCCGGCTTTTCGATGCCGGTCTCCACGCTGGGCGTCTGGCAGTGGAAGTCCGTATAGCCGTGGGTATTGTCCTCCAAAATCAGCTCCGTGCCGACGCGGACGCCGAGGCCGTTGAAGGTATACGCGCTGACCTCGCCGGCTTTGTTGGTGCCCTGCACCATGCGGTTCGTCTCGTCATAGAGATAGGTCGCAACGGTGATATTCTTGGGTCCGGTGGTGGTAGGCGAACAAATCTCTTCTTCCTTCACCAGATTGCCGCGCTTATCGTAGGTATAGCCGTAGTCATAGATGCGGGTGATCTTCTGCTCATAGCCGCACACATGCTTGCTCACCATCTGGTTGAGGTCGTTGTACTGGTAGGTATCCTCTTCGCCCTTGGTGGGACCGCTCTGCTTCAGCAGGTTGCCCAGCGTATCGTAGGTGTAGGCATAGGCGAGGGTATCGTAGGGATAGACCTCCAGCCTGCGGGTGCTGCCGGTGAGCCGGTTCAATGCATCATAGGTAAAGGCTGTGCGGCTCTTGAGATTTTCCGTAGCATCGCTGTCCCGCTGGAACTCCGTCAGTACATTGCCCTCGGCGTCGTAGGTGTACTCATACTTGACCTTGGGCGTCTTGTTGTAGAGCTGGAAGGGATCGGTGTCCACCGTCTTGAGGAGATTGCCCTCGGCGTCATAGGTATACTGCTCGATCCAGCCGTTGGGATAGGTCAGCTTGACGGGGCGGTTGGCATCATCGTAGACATAGGCATAGGTGCCGTCATCCGCGTCAATGACGCTGGTGAGGTTATACACCGCATCGTAGAAGCTGCGGGTCTTGCTGCCGTCCGGATAGGTAATGCCGGTCTGATTGCCCACGGCGTCATAGGTGTAGGAAACCGTGTTGCCCTTGTGGTCGGTCATCTTCTGGAGGCGGCCCAGCAGGTCCAACTCGAAGGTGGTGGTGCCAGTCCAGTCATCCATCTGCACCAGTTCGCCGACCTTGTTATACTGGTAGGAGACCTCCTTTGCCCCATTGTAATTGATTTTCTTCACCAAATCAAGGGCGGTGTAGGAATACCGGGTCACATAACCGTCCGCGTCGGTCTTGGAGACCAGATTGCCGTTGCCGTCGTAGACATAAACGGTACTGTCGCCAAGCGCGTTGATCTCCTTCGTGACCAGATTCCGACCATCGTACTCATACAGCGTGATCTCGTGGGAGTCCACGCCGTTGAGGGCATCCACACGGTGGAGGTCGGTGGAAATGAGCTGGTCATTTTTATTGTAGGTAAATACGGACTCCGTGCCCAGCGCATCGATGGTCTTTACAATGTTTCCATTGCCATCATAGACATACCGGGTGGCATTGCCGTTGCGGTCCTTGACCTGCACGATGCGGTCTGTGGCATCATAGGTGAAGAACTGCGTATTGCCACGGCGGTCTTTCACGCTGGTAACCCGATTCAGGGCATCATAGGTATAGGCCACGGTGCCGGCAGCATCCGTCATGGAGGTGAGGTTGCCATTGGCATCGTAGGAATAGCTGGTCACAACACCCCTGGCATTGGTCTCGCTCTTGACATTGCCTGCCAGATCATAGGTAAATGTGGTCGCATTGCCCTTGGCATCGGTGACCTTGATGACCCGATCCCTGCTGTCGTACTCAAAGCTGGTAACATTACCCAGGGCATCCGTCATGGAGATCAGGCGGCCATCCGCGTCATAGGCATAGGTGGTTTCCGCGCCCTCTTCATTCACGGACTTTACCATACGGCCATCTGCGTCATAGGTATTGTACGCGGTATTGCCTTCGGCATTGGTGCTGGAGACTGCGCGGTTCAATCCATCGTAGGTATAGCGGGTGGTATTGCCGTTGCCGTCAGTAGAGGCAACCGTATTTCCCTCGTTATCATACTTGAAGGAGAAGGTACATCCTTCAGCATTGGTATAACTGGTAAGGCGGTCCAGCGCATCATAGACATAAGTAGTGGCATTTCCTTCGGCATCGACAGCCTTGACAATGTTCCCGTTATGATCGTACTCCGCGCGGGTCACGCCGCCATTGGCGTCCGTAACGGCAACAGCGCGGCCGAGAGCATCATAGGTGTAGCCGGTCGTATTGCCGTTGGCGTCTGTAACCGAGGTCATATTTCCCGTTTCGTCGTAGCGATAGGTTGTGCTCCCGCCCAGAGCATCGGTAACAGAAGTCACATTGCCGACAGCGTCATAGGCATATGCCGTTTTTCCGCCCATGGCATCCGTCATCTCGATCAGTCTGCCGTTGGCATCGTAGACATAGGAGATCACGCCGCCCAGTTCATCGGTGGCAGTCAAAACCTGACCGTTGGCATCATAGGTGTAGGCAACAAAGCCGCCATCCGCATAGGTGATCTTCGTGGCGCGACCCAGCACATCATATTCGTAGCCGGTCACATGGCCCAGTGCATCCGCCGAGGATATCTGACGCCCCAGCGCGTCATAAGTGCTGGAAGTCTCCGCGCCCATGGCAGAGGTGGTCTTGGTCATCTGGCCGTTAGCGTCATAGGTGTAGGAGGTCGTGCTGCCCTCAGCATCTTCCATGCGGATCAAACGGTTCTCCGCGTCGTAAGCATAGCGGGTGGTGTGGCCGTTGCGATCCGTAGCGGCGGTCAGGTTGCCGTTGGCATCGTATTCGCTGACGGTGCTCTTGCCGAGTGCATCGGTGATCTTTGTAAGGTTGCCGACGCCGTCATAGGTATATTGGGTGGTATTGCCGTTGGCATCCTTGACGGAGGCAGTACGTCCAACGCTGTTGTACTCGGTAGAACTGACGCCGCCGACAGGATCGGTGGTGGAAACCAGTTGACCGTTCCGATCATAAGCATAGCGCCAGGTATTGCCGCGGGCATCGGTCATGGAAACAATACGGCCATCAGCATCGTAGGTATAGCGGGTGACCGCTCCGTTGGCGTCTGTTGCTGTGGTCAGATTTCCGCTGTCATCATAGGTATAGCGGGTCACATTGCCCAGCGGATCGGTGATAGAGGTCACGTTGTTCTGCGCGTCACGGGTAAAGGTGGTGACATGGCCCATGCGGTCACTTTCGCTGGTATTGAATCCGTTGCCATCCACCGTGTAGGTCTGTTCGCTGCCGTCGGTGCCGATGACCTTCACCAGTTTGCCGGCCTCGGTATACTCATAGGAAGTGACTGACCCCATGGCGTCGGTGACTGTGATCAGGCGGCCCTGCCCGTCATAAATATAGGCGGTCACATTGCCCAGCGGGTCTGTCATGGACGTGCAGTTACCCTGAGCGTCATAGGTGTAGGTCGTCTGCGCACCCAGCGCATCCGCTGCGGAAGTGAGATTGCCGTTGGCATCATAGACATAGGAGCGGGTCATACCACGGCCATCGGTAACGGAAGTCATATTGCCCTGATGGTCGTAGGTATAGTAGCTCGTATTCCCGTTGCGGTCACGGATCATGGTCGGCATCCGATTGCTGTCGTACTCGAACCGCTCATAAGTGCCGTCTGCGTAAGTGATTTTGGCTTTGTTGCCCGCGGCATCATAGGCATAGGATGTGCGGTTGCCCTCACGATCCGTCCGGCTGGTAACCTGATTGAGATCGTTATAGGTCACCGTCTGGCTGCCGCTGGCATCTGTAGACTTGGTGATCCGGCCCTGCTCATCAAACCAGATCTCATGGAAATAGCCGTCCTCGCCGGTGCAGGTGTTGTGCCGCCCATCGAAATCGTAGGTAAAATCAAAGGTGCCGAAGTTTACGGCATACTGATGGACTACACGGCCCTGTGCGTCATATTCATTCTCTACATAGATCTCACCCTTGAGATTCTGAACAGAACTGAGATACCCGTTGCCGTCATACGCATAGCGCAGGCTGTCTCCATCAGGGTTTTCCACTTCAGTCAGGAAGCCGCCGTCATAGGACAGATGGATGCTGCGCCCTACGCTGTCCGTCACCGCAGCGATATTGTCACCGCTGTAGGAGAACGTAAAGCTGCCGGCGCCGTTGGACACGCTCCGGAGCTTGTCACCGTCATATTGGAAGGACAGCGTATTCCCACTAAGATAGACGATGCTCAGAATACGGCCGCTATTGTCGAAGCGGTAGATCGTCCCCGCCTTATCCGTCATGGCATAACCGCTGCCTGTCTGCACCAGCGAGTAATCACCGCAGGCGTCAAAGCTGCCGTCAAAACCGATTGGGAAATAAAGCGTAACGGCTCTCGGCAAATGGGCAATCACGGAGCGGCCGTCAAACTCCAGCGCATAGGAGAAGTTGGATGTCCAGCCGCTGCCAAGCCCGTAATTCTCATCTGCATGGACAGATTCATAGTAGCGAATGAACTCCAGATCATCTTTGCCATACAGCGCAAGGTCGCGGTAATTCCATGTAAAGCTGCCGCTGAGCAGATCCACAGGGTCGCAGCTGCAGGCAAGTTCATCCCGAATTGCGATCAGATCATCCCAGGAGTTGATCGTCTCAAAGGTGTCAATAGCCTCACTTTCCTCCGGCACATCAAAACCAAGAAAGCTATTGTAGATTGCTGTCCGGGGCGTGCAGGGCTGCATGACGATGACGTAGCGGCCGCCGCTGGAAATACGGGTGAGGCTGCCGCTGTCATCCCTGTAACTGCCGTCCCACAGAACTATATTCTGGATGGTGTTTTCACTTTCTTCGGCAGCATCCGTCAAGCCGAAGAAAGCGTGTGCGCTGGGCAGGACAGAACTTTCCGGCAGATAGTCGATCTCCGCATTGATCTCCGGCTGCACCTCCGGTTCCACGTCCGAAACAGCTTCAACAGATTCTTCTGCAGAAGGCTCGTCCTCAATCGCTGTCACCGGCACATCTGCTTTATCCGTTTCCACCGCCTCCGAATCCACCGTATCCGCATTGGCAGGTGTCGTGTTCGCATCATCTTCCAATGGTTCCGCATTTGCAGAGGGAGCAAAGGACTCCTCTATCGCCGTTGCAGACTCCGTATCCGTTGTCAGGCTTTCCTCGGAAGCTCCATCCTCCGATGTCTCATTGGCAGGAGATTTTTCCGTACCCATTGCTTCATCGTTGATGTCAGCGGGCAAATTTGCTTCCGGATTTGGAGTATCTAGATTTTCCGATGGGAGCAGAGCGTCTGTCTCTGCCATATCTTCCGGGGCAGGGAGCTCATCAAGGCTCACCGTTGCAGCCGCATCGTCCAGTCCGGCGAGGCGATTGCCCTCAAAGCCAAAAGCGTAGAAATCCTCAATCACTTCCGGCTGACGCTTCCCGCGGATCGTCTGATAGACGATATTCAGCCACTCATCTTCATCGATAGGCGAATAGCTCACCTGTTCCGCCGTATAAATGTCATCCCCCTCCTGAAGCGGGGCGATATTTTCCTGCACCGGAACGCCCACCAGTACGCCTAGTCGGCGGCCAAGGAACTCCTCGCTCTGGAGTTTTCCGTGTCCATCCGCATCATCCTCCGGCGCATACGGCATGGAAACAATATCTTCATCCATATACGCGGGTTCATCCTTCATCTCATACAGTTCCAGCGTGACCGGCTGTGATCTCTCGATCACATAGATCAGCTTGAACCAGGAGTCGGGATAGGTCATATTGGCTTTTGTCAGGAATGCGTTGTCTCTTGACTCATAAGAGAAGAAGGACACACGCCGCCCGTTATCCCGGAGAGCGTACAGTCCCATGATCTTAAATTCGGCGCTGGCCGGTCGGTCAGCCGCCGTATCCTCGGCAAAGACTGCGGTAGGGAACAGTGTCAAAAGCATTGCCAGCGTAAGCAGCATCGAAATGAATTTGTTTCGGAATCGTTTTAGCTTCATTTGCTATTCTCCTCTCTACGATACATGACAGTGGATCTGCGGCGGATGTTGCCCCAATGACCACCTCCTCCAAAAATGTGCCCTTACTATATTCATCTCCTGACAGTGTCGATTTGTGACAAAAAGTTCGATTTTTTCTGCAATTTTTTGTGACGCATGCCGTTCATTTCTCTGCACCGTAATGATCATCGGTACAGATGCACTCCTATTGTTTTCGCATGGGGAAAATGCAAAAATATCATGCGCATTATATCTATAAGGGCGATAAACGCCTTGATAGTCGATTTATTGTACGAATGACTCCCTGTATAATATGCGTATAGGCAGAATAGTACCGTGGCGCGTATTACAGGAGACGCTGAAGTATGATTGATTATCAGGAAATCGGAAACAACATTAAAATATGTCGAATCCGCTGCAATCTCAAACAGGCTGAACTTGCCGAAATGGTCGGTGTTACATCCCAGCACATCAGCCACGTTGAGAGGTGTCAAACGAAGCCGAGCCTGACATTACTGGTGGATATATCGACAGCACTGCGCGTTGATCTTTATACTCTGCTTGGAAGCAACATTCCGGTTCATCCAGACGTCAGCATTTCTGTTGAATTTGCAAGCATGTTGAAAGATGCCGCGCCGGAGCAGGTCAAATTGTGCCTGTCTGTGTGCAAAACGATTATAGAGCATGGTGAGAGCCACCAGTTCAAATAAATCAGCTGCCGGCTGTTGATTGCATGGCAGCTGATTTTTTGGTGAGATTTTGCGAAGGAAGGGATTGTATGGACAGCAGCATGGAGAGGGTCTGATGCACTTCCTGAACAGAAGCCGCGTCAGACTGCTCGGCCTCCGCAGGCGTCGTCTTCTCCGGAACGGTATAGTCCGGTGAAAAACCATTTACCGCCAAAGCGTCGCAGATCTCCCGATAAGCGTCTGAATTGCTGACGCCATACACCTTTGCGTAAAGGGACAGCATTCCGCCGCCTTCGCCGCAGTAGTTACAGCGCCACAGGTCTTTTGCCGTGTTCAGATTCATTTTCCCCCGGCGGTCACCGCAGATGGGACAATCCACATATACCTGACCGGGAGCCCTCCGCCTGATATTCAGGCGGAGGAGCCCGGCCACATCCATAATGCCAAAGGGGAGATCATGCTTTTTCCCGTAATTCAAACCAGCATCCCTCCCAAGACGCAAAATTTACGGATGGAAAGCGGTCAGCTTGCCTTTAACTGCTGCGAACCGCCCATCAGAAGCATGGCGGCAGCCTTCATAATATTGCCGCAATCCTCACAGAGATAGGCGTAATATTTCAGGCTGGAGGGACGCTGCTCAGAAACCTGTGCCATCGTCCAGCCCTTATTGACACCGGTGGTTACGACCAGCTCCGCGGCTTCCTCTTCTGTCATCAGCGAAAGGATCTCGTCCACCGTCATATCGTCCGAATATTTCGGTGCAGCCGCTGTCGATGCCGCTGCCGGCATATCGACCACGACAGGCTTCACCGTCCGCGCTGTTTCAGCCCGCTCCATGACCGCAGGCTCCGCTGTTTCCGAAGGAACCTCCTGCGCCTTTTGGGGCATAACCGGATCAGGCTCAGAAGCCGCAGTTCCGCCGCTTAACGCCTGCAGCAGACTCATGGCGTCTGAAACGCTTTCCGTCTGCTGGGTGGTGTGAACCTCTTGCTGATTTACGTTGGGCGTCTTTGCCGCCTCCTGCGGTTGAACCTCTTGCGGTGTAGGCACTGCCTGTACCGGATGATTTTCGCCGATAGGATCTTCTCGCTGCGGCGCTGCGGCTCTATTTACCGCCGGAGCAGTCTCCTGACGATTTACAGTGCCCGTTGCGACTTCCTGTTTCCCATCGGCCTGTGCATCTACCGTCGCAGAGGGGGTGATCTCACAGAGCTGGATGCCGAAGCCTGCATTATCCAGCGCCGTTTTCAGCGCCTCGTCCTGCGCGGCCTGCACATAGCGTCCGGCAGGAGCCTGAGCCTTTTCCACCGCCGCGGTAAAATTGGTAATGGGCTGGTTGTCCTCTCTGGACAGAAATACCTGCGCCTCATAAACGGCGATTTGGTCTGTGATCTGCAGCCGGTTCAGCAGCATTTTTCCATCGGGGCAGGCCAATCGGAACCAGAGCCGCTGATAGCGCGGCTCCAGCTCGATTCCGCCGTTGGCGTTTCTTTTCAGAAAGCGCAGCGGGTCAAAGCCCTGCACCCTACGAAGCTGCTGCACGGCAGGAATCGCTTGGGTCAGCATAATTCTTTCTCTGGACATGGTTTGATACTCCCTTCATAAAATAAATAAGAGATGACTGTGCGTTTTTTTGCACATTCATCTCACATTAACTGGCACGCTGCCATTCTTCGCCCTCTTCGTTACGGAGAGCCTTGAGCGTGACTGCCTTATAGTAGAGGGCGATGCGTTCGCCCAGCATGGTATTGCGTTTTCCTTTTCGGCTCCGATGGATCGCCATATACAGCGCCCTTTTTTCACCCACCAGCAGCACGCGGCGCTTGGCACGCGTGATTGCCGTGTAGAGAAGATTCCGCGTCAGGAGCACATTATGGGCAGCCAGCAGTGGAATAATGACCGTATCATACTCTGAGCCCATAGATTTGTGGATCGTAATGGCATAGGACAGCTCCAAATCATCCAGAAGCACCTGCGGGCAATCCATATAGCGGCCGTCAAACTCGATCACGACATTGGTGCCGCTAATTTTGCGGATCGTGCCGATGTCACCGTTGAAAATACCCTCGCCGACCTGCTTGCCGGAGCGGTCATACAGCTTGATGTCGTAATTATTCCGCATCTGCATCACGCGGTCATTGAGGCGGAATATCTTTCCGGCGTACACGATCTCCGGCGTCTCCGGCGATGCAGGGTTGATCTCCTCGCGGATAGCTTCATTCAGGCTGTTGACCGATGCCTCGCCCTCGGAGCGGAACGGCGATAAAATCTCCACCTGCTCAATTCCTTTTGCAGCGATCTGCTCCCGGTAAAGCTCACGGATGATGCCGGCAGTCTCCTCCTGGCTCTCTGCCTTATGAAAGGCAAAGTCCTCACCATAGTAGAGCGTCGTTTTGCCCTCGTTGATAAAACGGGCATTGTGGGCGATCAGGCTGTCCTGTGCCTGACGGAAGATCTCGTCCAGCACCGTGACTGGCACGACGCCGGAGCCGATCAGCTCGTGAAATACATCACCGGCGCCCACACTCTCTAACTGGTCTGCATCACCGACCAAAAGGACTTTGGTGCCGGGGCGCAAGCGTGAAAAGAGCTGATGGATCAGCCACATATCGACCATGGAAGTCTCGTCCACGATCAGGAGCCCTGCCTCCAGCGGCTTCCGTTCCCGGTCTTTCTTCGATTCCGAATCACCGTGAAGTCCCAGAATGCTGTGGAGCGTCTGTGCTTCATCGATCCCCGTTGCCTCCGCCATACGCCGGCTCGCCTTACCTGTGGGCGCTCCGAGTACGATCTTCTGCTGAGGATAGAGCTGACGGTACACTTCGATCACCGTTTTCAGAACCGTGGTCTTGCCGGTGCCGGGGCCGCCCGTGATGATGGACAGGTTATGCCGGAACACCATTTCCACGCCTTCTGACTGGCGTTTGGACAGGTTGAGCCCTAAGCTATGCTTCACTCGCTCCAACGGCTGCGCAATGTCTACCACTGTCGGCTTTGCCAGAAACAGCTCTACCGCTTTCTGTGCGGTTTCACTCTCCTGCAGAAATTGCTTGGGCAAATACACATTGCCGTGGTTCGATACCACCTCGTCCTGCCGGATCATGGCAGACAGCTCCTGTTCGACCTGGCTCATGGGGATGCGCATCTGTGGGAGGGGTATCCGCTCATTGAGCAGCTGCATAGCCGCTTTGAGCAAAGCCTCCGCCTCCAGATAGAGATGCCCGTCCTTTGTCCGTGCGTCCTCCAGCGCATAGAACAGCGCACCGTGAACACGTTTCGGATCACGCAGATCTCCACCGGATTTTTGCACGATGGCGTCAATACGCTTAAAACCGAATCCCGGCACCTGACAGAGATTGAAGGGACTCTGTCTCACAATGTCCGCGCAGGCAGGCCCGAAATGCTGATAGATCTTCTGCGCAGTCGTCGGGGTGACCTTGAACGGGGCCAGCAGGGTCATCAGGACACGCATCCGGCTGGTTTCCGCATAGGCGTCCTTGATCTCCGCAAGCCGTTCCTTTGTAATGCCGCGAATCTCAAGAAGCCGGTCTGGCTGATGTTCCAGAATCTCCAGAGCATTGACACCAAACTTTTCGATGATCACGTCGGCGGTCTTTTCTCCGATGCCCTTCAGCAGACCGGAGGCAAGATAATTGCGGACGCCCTCCAATGTGGGCGGCACGATTTCCTGCCAATGATCGACCTGAAGCTGGAGCCCGTATTTTCCGTCCTTCCACTCTCCATCCATCTCGATCTTCACCGTATCCGTCTGCGGCAATTCGATGCCGACGGCGGTAAAGCGGATCAGGTGGTCGTGATAGCGATAGAGGCTCCGGGCTTCTGTGGGTACGCTGCTGTCCTCCGTTTTCATCCGAAGAACAGAATATTTGCTGGACGCATTGAAAAACAGTACCTTGTCCAGTGCTGCAACAATGCTCACAGCACATCACCTCCGTTTCTTTTCACGCTGCCTGCAAAGCAGCTTTTTTCACATGGAATCTTCGCCATTCGGACACCGTGACATACTGATCGTAAATATCAGGGTGTTCGTCCTTCAAACGCTCTAAGGCGTCCTTCGATATGCCTGCGGAGCGTACCGGATTGTAGGTTATGGTGTAGCTCTCCGCAAGACCGTTATACACGGCGGTACAGCTTGTGCCCATTCTCTCGATGAGCATACCCTTCAACCGTTTGATGTCCTTGTCCAGCTTGCTCACATCAGCCGACAGCGCCTTTTTCTGCTCTTGCAGGGAAAGAAGCATGGACAACTGCCCAAACTGTGTCTGTCCCAGCAGTATGGGAGGCGCGTCCTTGTCCGCAGGCCCCAGCTTTCGCCGCAGGCTTTCGAGGATCAGGTCACCGTCCGCTTCCACATAGGGAGGCGGCGTTTTTGTTAGGACATGATTCTCCCAGAAGTCCCGTTCCAAAGCAATCAGTTCCTCCTCATAGGCCATATCACGGTCAATGCGGCGGATAATCGCCTCGTCTTCCGAATTGCCGTAAAGGCAGCAGAAGTAGACCCGGTCAATGTTCATGACTGCCATGTAGTGCCGCCCCTGCGATTCGTAGTAGATAGGAACGATCTCCTCGCCGTTGTACCACCAGTTATCCTTGGCGTTATAATTCGTGGTTTTGATCTCAAGGATGGCTGTTGTACCGTCCGGCAGTTCCACCATATAATCCAGATCCGCCAGCATCCAGGGATACAGCGGGTGCTGGAACATGAATGGTCGGCGGTAGATCTTATAGCCCGTCTTATGAGCGAAGATCTTGGCAACCAGCGGCTCCAGCAGAGTTCCAGCCTCCAACTGGACCCAGTTTTCGTTATCGTCTGCCGTGACGATATTCAGCTTGTCATAGTAGAGATCCCGCCCGGTGCGGAATGGTGAAATTCCGAGAATGGCAGCGGCGTCACTTCCGCCAATGCCCTTGCGCCGGTATTCCAGCCATTGCTCACGCGGCAGATCTTCTGTGCTGATAAGAATTTGCGGAGCGTAACACGCTGCGTTTTCCATAGATACATTCCTCCTCGGCTTCATATCCGATGCACGGCTTATTCAAAAGCCGTTTTTTTCTGTACCTGTGGTACGGCTGAGGCGAGCACCGCGGATGCCCTCCGGGTTTCCATTTTCGTCTGAATTTCATTTCTTGTTTCCACCTTTCTTGATGATATATCCTCAAAGCCTTTCGGCGTTTGGGCGCAAAAAAAGCGGGAACAACGATTCTGGTAAAATCCAGTATGTTTGCCTGACAGCAAACCCTCGTCATTCCCGCAGTATGGGGCAGTACCCCGTAAAACAAAAAAGCCAGCAGCAGCCGGCTCTCATGGCACAGCAATACTACTGACAAAAACGTACAAACCTGACAACGTGCGCAGGTGGATCACTCCACACACAGATCATTGACCTATGCCCAAAGGGAAATTGCGCAAAACTCATTTACAGGCAAAGTGTAACACAATATATTGTATAAGTCAATACAAAAATACTATATTTAGTTTTTCTGGCGTGCGTGCAAAAAATACGGACACGGACCCGTATTTATTTTGTGAACGGTTAAAACCATCTATTGAACCTTGAAAACGCCGCCCCCAAATGCGGCTGCATCGATTTGTCCGGGAGTTATACAGGATCGGCTGACAGTATGCGTTTGCGTACCTGCCGGGGAAGTGCCGCACAGCGGCAGCCTGCAAATACGCGGCCTGAAGCGAGGGCGCAGGAAATGGCCCGGAATTGGGAATCGAACTTGGATTAGAACCTAATGTAATTTACTTGTTGGTGATAGTGGGGAAAATCCGTATAATATATTTGTGAGGACATCACAGGCTCTTTTCCCCAGCCACCAAAGAAAGGAGGCTCTCTGTGGCTGAGATAAATACAAACGGCCTTAAAGCCAACTCTGAAAAAAGAAGCTATTCCGTTATGGAAGTAGCGGAAATTCTTGGTGTCAGCAAAAAATCCGTCTATAACATGTGTGCTAACGGCACCTTCAAATGTGTACGGATTGGAACCAGGCTGAGAATATCAAAGAAGGCTTTCGATGATTGGCTTGATGGCAGAGACAACACCTGAAAGGAGCCACGAGCTATGGCATCAATTCAAAAACGCGGTAAAAAGTATGCCGTCGTATATACCTATACGGATTCTGCCGATGTCAAAAGGCAGAAGTGGGAAACCTATGGAACAAAGAAGGAGGCCGCGGCCAGAAAAGCACAGGTAGAGAATGAAATGAACAACGGAACCTTCATTCCGCCATCCAGCGTAACTGTCCGTGACTTCCTGGCAGATTTTGTTGAACTCTACGGTTCAAAGCGGTGGGGGCTTTCAGCCTATTCTGGAAACACCGGGATCATCAACAATTACATCAATCCGGTCATTGGTGATATGAATGTCCAGGATGTGACAAGGCGTACCGTAGACAGCTTCATCGCCCAACTGCAAAAGATGAAACCCGTCAGCACAACATACCGAAACGCACGCTCGGAATTCTTGCCTCCCAACACGATTGAAAAAGTGTGCAAGGTGCTACACTGCGCTTTCCGCCAGGCCGTCCGATGGGATATGGTTCCGAAGAATCCGTTTGACGATGTTCTTCTTCCCAAGAAAGAGAAAAATCCTCGCGCTATCTGGACGGCTGACATTATCAGACAGGCTCTGGATAACTGCTCTGAGGGGAAACTGTATGTTGCAATCAACCTTTCGTTCGCCTGTTCACTGCGCATGGGCGAGATCACAGGGCTGACATGGGATTGTGTTCACATTTCCGACTCGGACATCGCAAAAGACGATGCCCATATCATTGTCAACAAGGAATTGGCGCGTGTCGATCAGCGTGCGATTGACGCGCTCGGAGAGAAAGACATCATCTTTATGTTCCCGAGGATCGTGAAAGCCAAATCGACAACAAGGCTTGTGCTCAAACGACCTAAGACGGAAACCAGTATCCGGAAGGTATGGCTGCCGAAGACCCTTGCGTATATTCTTCGGGACTGGCGTCAAAAGCAGGACAAGCTCAAAGAAATTATGGGTGACGAGTATGCCGACTATAATCTTGTTTTAGCTTTGGAAACCGGGCGGCCCTGCGAAGACAGGGTAATCGGGAATCAGTTTGAACGGCTGAAAAAGTCAGCGAACCTCCCGAATGTAGTCTTTCATTCTTTGCGGCACTCAAGCACCACCTATAAGCTGAAGCTCAATCATGGTGACATTAAGGCCACGCAGGGGGATACCGGCCATGCGCAGGCGTCTATGGTTACAGAAGTTTATGCGCATATTCTGGATGAGGAGCGGAAAATCAACGCGCAGAAGTTTGAGGTCGCATTCTATGCGAACCCGGATATGCGGCGCGTGGAGCAGGAACTGAATCCGCCGAAACCGGAACCGGCTCCCGACCTAAACCTCCAGTCGCTTCTTGCACAGCTTCAGGAAAATCCCGAACTTGCCCGCCAACTGAAAGCCCTTTTGCACGCAGGGTAACGGGAGGACTCGAAACGACCATAAAACACCACGGCAGGGTTCATTAGCAGAATCCGAATTTCATTAGCAGATTTCTCGAAAATCGTTCGAGTCCAGCAGGGAACAGTCTGAAAATAAGTTGCATTTCAAATCACAAAGCAGTTGCTTTTTCGGGGTGAGCCAAGAAAAGAAAAAACGCTGAAATCCATTGAGATTACAGCGTTTTGGCACCCCGGACTGGGCTTGAACCAGCGGCCTACTGCTTAGGAGGCAGTCGCTCTATCCAGCTGAGCTACGGGTCCGCTTGCATCTTTGTTAGTTTACCATGCGCCGGGCCGTTGTTGCAATAGCTTTGTGCTTTTTCGGCTAGAGCTGCATAGAGACTGTCTTTTCCTTCCCTTTGTCGGAGAAGGTCACTTTGACGGAGGCCCCGGCGGCGGCGCGGCGCTCTATGAAGGCGCAGAGCTGTTCCACGCTGACCTGCGCGGTGGTGTTTCCGTCGATTTTGTAGAGCGTCGCGCCTTTCGTCATGCCGGTGTAGGCGGCGACGGTCGAGGGCGTCACGCTCTGGATTATCAGATGGCCCTGCGGCGTGCGCGCGTTTTCGTCGAGCGTGAAGCCGAGGCGCTTGAAGGCGCTCGCCGTCTCAGGCGGCAGCGGAGGCTCCGGTGCGGGAGGCGCGGACCGCTGTGCGAGCGGGAGCTGCGTTTCCGTTCCCGGCGGCTCCGTGTAGCGCGAGCTGGCGCTTTCGGAGACGTTGTAGGCGGGCGCCGTGACGGTCACGGTCTCTTCGCGCGCAGAGCGGTCGAGCCAGTAGACTATCGTCAGGTTCTCCTGGAAGCCGGAGACTCTGAGCGAGCGTATCGGGTCGCTAGTGTCGAGCGAGGTGGTCTGCCCCTGCGCCTGCCAGTATTCGTTGAGCTCGTAGAGCGCGGACTGTGATCCGATGCGCGATATTATCTCGACGAGGTGCCTGCTCTGCTGGTCGGCGGTTTCGCGCGCGGCGCGGCGGACTTCTTCCGCGCGGCGTTCGTAGTCGCGCTGGGCGCTGTAGTCGCTTGAGCCGCTGTTGGAGAGCGCGCCGATTATGAGCCCTATTCCGAGTCCTCCGAAGAACCAGTCGTCGTGCCAGTGGTGGTATCTATGGTAGTAGCG
>ENA-OWPN01001794-OWPN01001794.1-human-gut-metagenome-genome-assembly--contig:-NODE-1794-length-16548-cov-3.170315_pt1 | contig 16548 bp, 11 predicted proteins | sample MGYA00248266_ERZ651850 | MGnify/ENA primary metagenome ERZ651850 (study PRJEB26924, sample SAMEA4378296) | human gut metagenome | biome: human gut; feature: human-associated habitat; material: faeces... | reverse complement strand
AAAAAGCCATAAGGTAGTCAGTGATGCACTGACGATCGTGGAACGCCTGGAGCATCGCGCGGGAAAGGATGCTCGAGGGGAGATAGGAGACGGTGTTGGGATTCTGATGCAGCTTCCACACAGCTTTTTTCAGAAGCAATGCAGCCATATGCAGCTGGAAAAGCAGTTTGGAGTCGGGATGTTCTTCTTTCCACAGGAGGAGCTGGAATGCCGTAAGGCAAAGAAGATGTTTGAAATCGTCGTAGAACAGGAAGGATTGAAGTTTCTGGGCTGGAGACAGGTGCCTGTCCACACCGAGGTTCTGGGCAGCCGGGCGTTAGATTCTCTGCCGCAGATCTGGCAGGGATTCGTTCAGCGTGAGGATACAATGAAGTCTGATCTGGAGTTTGATCGCAGGCTCTATGTGATTCGCCGTATTTTTGAGAAAAGCAATGCGCAGACCTATGTATGCTCCCTGTCCGGACGAACGATTGTATATAAGGGAATGTTTCTGGTGCATCAGCTGCGTGCTTTTTATAAGGATTTGCAGGATTCCGATTTCATATCGGCAATCGCACTCGTTCACTCCCGTTTCTCTACTAACACCTTTCCAAGCTGGCGGCGTGCGCATCCCAACCGGATGATCGTACACAACGGTGAAATCAATACAATACGCGGGAATGCGAATAAGATGCTGAGCAGGGAGGAGCTGTTACAGTGCAGTACGCTCGCACACGACATGAAGAAAATAACTCCCGTCATTGATCCCAATGGCAGCGATTCTGCGATGCTGGACAACACGCTGGAATTTCTGACGATGGCAGGTGTGGATTTACCCAAGGCGGTCATGCTGTGTATTCCCGAACCATTTGAGCATGATATGCAGATGGAGGAACGTAAAAAAGCCTTTTATCAGTATTATGCCTGTGGGATGGAGCCGTGGGATGGCCCTGCTTCTATTCTGTTTAGTGACGGCGATGTGGTGGGGGCTGTATTGGATCGAAATGGTCTGCGTCCAAGCCGCTATTATATAACGAAGGATGATATGCTTATCTTATCCAGTGAGGTCGGCGTATTGGATATCCAGCCAGAACGGGTTGTCAAAAAGGATCGCCTGCGTCCTGGGAAAATGCTGCTGGTGGATACCCGGAAAGGACGGCTGATCGGGGATGAGGAGCTGAAGCTGCATTATGCAAGCGAGCATCCATACAGCACCTGGCTGAAGAATCATCTTCTTCATATGAAGGATATCCGTGTACCGGAAAAGACGCCTGAAGTCTATGCAGGTTCACAGCTTACGCAGTTGCAGAAGGCGTTTCATTACACATATGAGGATTTGATGAAGTATATTCTCGTATTGGCAAGGGATGGTATTGAGCCGGTGATCGCTATGGGAAATGATACCCCGCTGGCTGTTTTATCCACACAGGTTCATCCGCTGTTTGATTATTTCAAGCAGCTGTTTGCTCAGGTTACCAATCCGCCTATCGACGCTTTACGGGAAGAAATCGTAACAAGTACCAGCGTATATCTGGGAAGTGAGGGCAATCTGTTAAAGCCAGAGGAGGGCAACTGCCGCCTGCTGAAAATACGCAACCCGATCCTTTCCAAGCAGGATCTTCTAAAAATAAAATGCATGGATGAGGAAGGCTTTAAGGTGCGTGTTCTGCCGATTACGTATTATAAGAATATCGCCTTAAAGGAGGCCATTGAGCATCTGTTTACGGATGCGGACAAGGCAATCAATGAAAGCTGCAATATTTTAATTTTAAGCGATCGCGGCATAGATGAAAACCATGTAGCGATACCGTCTCTGCTTGCCGTCAGTGCCATGCAGCAGCATCTGATCCGTACGAAAAAGCGTATGCATGTGGCAATCATCCTGGAAAGCGGGGAGCCAAGAGAGGTACATCATTTCGCAACCCTTTTGGGATATGGCGCAAGTGCAGTAAATCCATATGTTGCACAGGACAGCATTCAGGAGCTGATCGACCAGGGGTTGCTGCAGAAGCAGTATGAAGACGCAGTAGAGGATTACAACAACGGTATTTTGCATGGAATCGTGAAAATCGCAAGCAAAATGGGAATTTCCACGATGCAGTCCTATCAGGGCGCTCAGATTTTTGAAGCCATCGGCATCGCATCCAGTGTGATTGATGAATACTTTACCAATACAATATCCCGTATCGGAGGTATCACACTGCAGGATATCGAGCAGGCAGTGATACAGCATCACAGTAAGGCTTTTGATCCGCTGGGACTGGCAACGGATACGACGCTGGATGTACAAGGGGTTCATCAGCTACGTACCGGAAAAGAACAGCATCTTTATCATCCAAAAAGTATAGCATTATTGCAAAGTGCCACACGGGAAGGGAGCTATGCCACCTTCAAGGAATATACAAGGTTGATTTGTGAGGAGCTGGCTCCAACGCATATTCGGGGCTTATGGAAGCTGGATTACACGCAGCGCAAGCCTATAGCATTGGATGCAGTGGAGAGTGTGGACAGTATTGTAAAGCGATTCAAAACCGGAGCGATGAGCTATGGCTCCATTTCCAAAGAGGCACATGAAACCTTAGCTATTGCGATGAATATGCTGCATGGGAAAAGCAATACCGGAGAAGGCGGAGAGGATGCGGAGCGCTTTGTTGTCAAAGACGGTATCAACCGCTGCTCGGCAATCAAGCAGGTCGCAAGCGGACGCTTTGGTGTTACCTCCGCCTATTTGAATCATGCTGTTGAAATTCAAATCAAGATGGCACAGGGGGCAAAGCCGGGAGAGGGCGGTCAGCTTCCTGCCGGTAAGGTATATCCTTGGATTGCGAAAACACGGCATTCCACACCGGGCGTGCAGCTGATTTCTCCGCCGCCGCATCACGATATCTATTCTATCGAGGATCTGGCACAGCTGATCTATGATTTAAAATGTGCCAATAAGGATGCGCGTATCTCTGTTAAGCTGGTCAGTGAGGCAGGTGTGGGAACAGTTGCGGCAGGCGTTGCCAAGGCCGGAGCGGATGTGATTTTAATCAGCGGACATGACGGCGGTACCGGAGCGGCCCCGCGCAATTCCGTCTATCATGCCGGGCTGCCCTGGGAGCTGGGCCTTGCGGAAACACACCAGACGCTGCAGCTGAATGAGCTGCGGGAACAGGTAATACTTGAAACAGACGGGAAGCTGATGTGCGGCCGGGATGTGATCATAGCCGCTTTACTTGGTGCACAGGAATACGGCTTTGCGACTGCCCCGCTGATTACGATGGGCTGTGTCATGATGCGTGTATGCAATCTGGATACGTGTCCGGTGGGTGTTGCCACGCAGAATCCGCAGCTGCGCAAATGCTTCCGCGGAAAGCCGCAATATGTCGTGAATTTCATGCGGTTTATCGCACAGGAAATGCGGGAATATATGGCCGCTTTAGGATTTTCCAGCGTTGCGGAAATGGTAGGGCACAGGGAGCTGATCCAGGTACAGGATACACCGCTTGCCGCCAAGCTGGATTTTAACAGTATTTTGTCTGCCCCGCTTACAGAGCACACAGATGTCGCAAAAACAGTATTTGATCCAAAAGCAACAAAGGATGAGACTGTTATATGGAAGGAAATGCAGCCGTATGTGGAGCAGGGAATCCCGCATACAATGCAGGTGGCAGTGGATAATCAGGACCGTGCATTCGCAACCCTGTTTGGCTCCAGAATCACAAGAAACCAGCACGCTGTTCCAGCAGATACGTATCGCATTCTGGCAAATGGAAGCGCAGGGCAGAGCTTTGGAGCGTTTCTTCCCAAGGGAATCACCCTTGCATTGACAGGAGATGCCAATGATTACCTTGGAAAGGGCTTGTCCGGAGGAACGCTGAGTGTGCAGGTTCCAAAAAACAGTCCTTTTCAACCGGATGAGAATATCATCATCGGTAATGTAGCCCTGTATGGGGCAACGAGTGGAAAAGCATATATCAGCGGTATGGCAGGAGAGCGCTTTGCGGTGCGTAATTCCGGTGCCTGTGCCGTTGTGGAGGGTGTGGGAGATCATGCCCTGGAATATATGACTGGAGGCTGTGTTGTTATATTGGGAAGCTTTGGAAAAAATCTGGCTGCCGGTATGAGCGGCGGTGTCGCCTATGTTCTGGATGAACACAAGTGTCTGTATGACTGCCTGAATACAGAGCTTGTAGAGGTCAGTGCATTACAACAGGATGCGGATATCCAACAGGTAAAAAGCATGCTGGAACAGCACGTACAGCATACCGGCTCAAGCAAGGCACAGCGGATTTTAAACGGATTTGCCGAGTGGAAGCCACTCTTTTATAAAATCATTCCGCATGATTACCGCATCATGGTGGAAACGATCAGGAAGTATCAAAGCGATGGATTATCAAAGGATGAAGCAGAGCTGAAGGCATTTCATGCGGTATGCAGATAGGAGTGTGTCTTATGGGAAAGAAAACAGGATTTATGGAATATAAGCGACAGGATAATCAGGAGCTGGATGTAAATGCACGGATCAAAGGCTATCATGAATTTCATACGCCCCTGCCGCATGCCTTGCGGCAGCAGCAGGCAGCACGCTGTATGGATTGCGGAGTACCCTTTTGTCAAAGCGGTATGGTGCTTTCCGGTATGGTTACCGGCTGTCCGCTGCACAATCTGATACCGGAATGGAATGATATGGTATATCGCAATCATCTGGACATCGCATTTCAACGCCTGCAGAAAACAAATAATTTTCCGGAATTCACCTCCCGCGTCTGTCCTGCCCCCTGTGAAAAGGCTTGTACCTGTTCGCTTCATGCGGATGCCGTGAGTATACGGGATAACGAATATGCCATTTCGGAATATGCCTACGCAAACGGACTCATGAAGGCGCAGGAACGCATTGTTCGCAGCGGCAAACGGGTTGCTGTGATCGGCAGCGGTCCCAGCGGACTTGCACTGGCTGATCAGCTGAATCACAGAGGGCATGCGGTAACGGTATATGAACGTGCAGACCGGGCCGGGGGACTTCTGATGTATGGAATCCCCAATATGAAGCTGGATAAAGGCATTATCGAACGCCGTATTTCCCTTATGAAAAAGGAGGGCGTGAGCTTCCGCTTTTGTGAAGAAATCGCAGATAAGAAAAGGGCGGACAAGCTGTTGATGGCTTATGATGCTGTAGCACTTGCCTGTGGATCACGAAAACCAAGGGATATCCAGGTGCCTGGCAGGGAAGCGAAGGGGATTTATTTTGCCGTGGATTATCTGAGTGAACAGACCCATGCGCTGCTCGAACAGCGTGAAACAGCGATTTCCGCACAAGGGAAACGGGTACTGGTCATTGGCGGCGGTGATACCGGAAATGATTGCATTGCGACAGCGATAAGGCAGGGCTGCAGTGATGTTGTGCAGCTGGAAATGATGCCGAAGCCGCCAGTGGAACGTCCGGCAGGTAATGAATGGCCGCAATGGCCCCGCGTATTGAAAACCGACTACGGTCAGCAGGAATGCATAGAGGTGTTTCATAAAGATCCGCGCCTCTTTCAGACAACAGTAAAGCAATTCCTTACGGATGCACAGGGACAGCTGACACAGGCGGAGCTGATAGAGCTTGCATTTCACGAGGATGCGACAGGCCGGCGCATCATGCAGGAGAAACAGGAAACAAAGCGAAGCATCGATGTGGATCTGGTTCTGATTGCGGCAGGCTTTATAGGCTGTGAGGATGCGGTGATGGATGCGTTTGGAATCCAAAGCGAACGCGGACGGGTGCTAACAAACGGGTATCGGACATCTCAGGAAAAGGTGTTTTCCCTGGGAGATATGCGAAGGGGTCAGTCTCTGGTTGTATGGGGTATTGTCGAAGGCAGAGAGTGTGCCAGAGAAATAGATGCCTATTTGATGGGCTATACAAATTTATAAGGAAAGACTACAGATGCGCTCAGCGTATGCAAAATCAGGATTGCCTACCTGCGGATAGTAAGGCTATCGTAGGATTGCTTATGCGTTTAAACAAAAAAGACCGGAATCCATAGTGTACCGGTCTTTTTATCAGTATGGATATTGTAAAGCGCTCAGGGGATTTACCTTATACAGCGGTCTTTGCCAGCGTATTGCCACAGGTCATACGCGCATTGCATCAGGAACTTTGTAGGCAATATGATCTGTTTCGCTAACGGAAATGGGAATCGTCCTTTGTGTTTGTTGGATGTGACACATGGGTGTATAGCAGCATTCCAATCACGACAAGAAAGCATCCTGCCAGCTTTTGTAACGAAAATAAATTGAGCAGGAAGGAATCCAGCAGCATACCGCTGAGCAGCTGTGTGATAAATACAAGCAGTGTCAGCTGTACAGGAGGAATGCGGGGTACGATACGATTTAACAGTATAATGTTCAAAACGCCAATCACACCACCCAGAAGCAGAAAGAGATTGCCATTATCCTGCAGCTGTGAAAGCTTGGACAGTGAGGATATGCCAAACAGCAGCAGAAAAAGCATGCTTGTCACACAGCCGGTCACGTAATTGAAAAAGCTGCTAGTTAAGGCATTCGTTTTTTCAGCGAGCAGTGCATTGATACTGCGGCTGATAACGATACTGATCCCTGCCAGAAGAGCAAGCAGAACCGATAATACCACGGTCATTTCAGCATCACCCCGATCCCTATCAGAATAATGAGCAAAGAAACCACCTTCATTGGCTGTAAGCTCTGTTTTTTGGTATGAAAGGCTCCGGTAGCCTCCAGTACAACCGAAGCCAGGATTTGCCCGCATAATCCCAACGCAGTAACTAAAGATGCTCCCAGAACAGTAATGGTCATACTTTGAAAGAACACGGTCAGCACCCCGACAACACCTCCGGCATATAAATACCACGAAGCACGGGGAAGCGACGCAAGAGAAATATGCTTTACCTTTACTACGAAACACATGGTTATCAAACCACTGACATGAATGAGAACGGTTGCCACATACAGCCCGGTCACATCCGATAGCTGACCATTGAAGACCATCATAATACTGACGATTATACCGCTGAGAATAGCCATCCAGATTGCCATAATATCACCTCAGATATAAGGATACGGTTTTTTCTTATATAAGGATAGGACATATGTCATAATGGAAGCAGAAAGCATATATGTTGAAATACGGCATGATGCATATACAGAATAGGGCGGTGACAGCAATGGAAGAGGAAGTGCTATCGTATATTCGTAAGTTTCACCTTGATCAGCTTCTCGAGGAACACCATCTTTTCCTGCTGGAATTGAAAGCCTGGAAGCGTAATGATATTCTTTTGCATGCGAATTCCGATTTACCTTATCTGCTGTTTCTTGTGGAAGGGAAGGCAAAAACCAGCTATATCAACGCGAACGGTTTTGCGACCCTGCATTCCTTTCTGTATCCGCTCAGCATTCTGGGAGAGGTAGAGCTGTGGAAGGGGATTCCTGTACTCAATGAGGTTGAAGCATTAAGTGAGGTCAAGGTCCTGCGCCTGCCGCTTGTGCAATGTGAACAGACACTGAAGCAGGATGTCCGTTTTCTTCGATACCTTGTATCAGAATTATCGGAAAAGCTGAAAAACAGTAACCGCAATGCCTCCATATCCCTGGCCTATCCGGTAGAAAACCGTCTGGCTTCCTATTTACTGGCGGTTTGTGAACAGGATGAATTTCAGGAGGATCATGGGGAGGTCAGCAGTATGATTGGCTGTAGCTATCGTCAGCTGCAGCGTTGTCTGGCACAATTCTGTGAACAAAGGCTGTTAAGAAAAACAGGGAAGGGCAGCTACCGGATTTTAAACCGGAAAGAATTATCGCGGCTTGGTGAGGATGTATATGGAGGAATCAAACGATGAGTGTGGATGTAAAAATAATAAATAAAGGTATTTTCAAAAAGAAGCTGCAGCTGCAGAATTTTCTTGATACGGGACTTGTGGCAGGCGTTATGGATGATGCATGGCGCATGCAGCCGCTGGAAATTGAGCATCCGGATGAGTTTCTGCTATATGATCCCCACTGTATCGCAAGAGGTATTCAGGTGGTGTGGAAGCAATATGAAGTGGAATTGTATTTGTTGCTGCCAACCTGCAAGCAGGAAATCCATGCCTTTTATGAACTCATTCGCCATCTGTGCCGGCTTTGGAAAACAAGTGCATTTGAACAGGATGGGGAAACACAGGAGCTGCGCAAGCTGGATATGCTGCAGGAACAGCTTTGTGATTTCAGCCGAGAATGTCTTGACAATTTTCTGCGTGAGCATACAGAGGGCTGCTTCTTTTCTGCCATGCACCCGCTCTGGTTCGACGCAGTGGATCATGAGGATATGCAGAAGGATTTTGGCGCCTGGCTGCATGCACATCAGAAACAGGATTTTTATTATGCGGCACCGCGCATCTATCAATCAGATCACGGCTTGTTAGGTGTATATACGATCACCTCCGGTGTGGACAGTCTGCTGCCGCTGCAGCCGGAGGCTCCCTTTGGCATGAAGGATCCAGTAAGCGGCAAGGATATACAGGTTCAGGAATGGTATGCGGCATTTTATGATCTGGATGAGGAGTGCTTTCTGGGACAGCTTCCTTATGAGATATTTGTGCAGGAAGAACAGCTAGCGAATCGTATGCGCTATGATGCAAAGATGCGGCTTCTACCGGGAATGAGCGCAAAGCGGCAGCGACAACTGCTGGAGGCTTTTCGTGTGGAGCTGTAATCTAGTATGAGCTTGAATAGAAAAAAATCTTGATTCATATTTTATATTAGGTTTTGGCTGTAACATACTATCAGTGCGAATAGAAAAAGGAAGTACAGCTTGTTTTCTGCACTTCCTTTTTGCTCCTTTTGTATTACAGCCAGGAAATTTTATTTTCCGTACCGTTTTTGATTTTCACAATATTTGCGCGGTGCCGGTAAATGACCAGAATGGTCAGCAGCCAGCTGGCAACAACGATTTCCAAACTGATCGACAGCTGCATCACGGTAATATAGATGCTGCTTGTCAGCGCAGCACACATGCTTGCCAGAGACACCATTTTTCCAGCATACAGGACAACCAGAAATACAGCAAACGGCACAATCAGATACCATGCGCTCTGAAATGTAAAAATCGATGTGGACAACAGAAACCCAAACATGGTCGCAACAGCTTTTCCTCCGCGAAAGCCCGCAAAGATTGGATAGCAGTGACCGAAGGCTGCCGCAAAGCCTGCCCAGATGCTCGCTTCCTTATCAAAGCAGGAAACCACACCTACCGCAAGCACGACCTTTAAGACATCACAGGCAATAACGGATATTCCGGCTTTTTTTCCTAATACACGTCCGGCATTCGTCCCGCCGAGATTGCCGCTTCCAAAGTTACGGACATCCGTTTTATAGAAAAACTTTCCGATGACGAGGGCAAACGGTATAGAACCAAGCAGATACCCCAGCCCCAGATACCAGATCCAGTTGATATTCATAGCTTCACCTCATTCATTATCGACTATATTTTAACACCTTAACCACATAAGGAAAAGAAAAAAGAAACAAATCTTCTTATTTTCACGTATTTAGTATATAATGATTAGGCTCTATTTATCGATTTTAAAGAAAAATCGATTGCAGGAAGGTTTTAAATTTGATAAACTGAACAAAGCGGGCTGTGAAGCAGCCTTAGAAGTGTAATAGAAAGAGGTGATGGTATGGCAGAAAATGCATATGATGGAAGCAGTATACAAATTCTTGACGGCCTTGATGCTGTACGGAAAAGACCGGGGATGTATATCGGTTCCACGGATTCCAGAGGGTTGCACCATCTGGTTTGGGAAATCGTTGACAATTCAATTGACGAGGCATTGAACGGACATGGGGATACGATCCGCATAACGATAGAAAAAGATAACGTGATCTGTGTAGAGGATGAAGGGCGCGGTATGCCTGTGGATATGCATGCCAGGTCATTTATACGGTGCTGCATGCCGGAGGAAAGTTCAGTACCGAGGGCGGCTATAAGACAAGCGGAGGACTGCATGGCGTCGGTGCCAGTGTGGTAAACGCTTTGAGTGAATGGGTAGAGGTTACAGTGTATCGAAACGGCAGCATCTACCGCATGAATTTCTCTGACGGGGGTAGTAAGGTATCCAAGCTGGAAGTCATCGGCAAAACGAGCAAGACCGGAAGCAAGGTGCGCTTTAAAGCGGATAAGACGATGTTTTCAACGACAAAGTATTCCTTTCATCAGATTGCCGAGCGTGCCCAGGAGGATGCTTTCCTTCTCGAAGGCCTGAAGCTGATTGTCCGCGATGAGCGGGAAGGCAAGGAGCGCGAGGAGGTCTATCATTATGAGCAGGGGCTGGTTGCCTTCATGGAGTATCTGCATGAAGATAAGCAGGTCTTTCATAAGCCGGTAGCCTTCAGCGGTATGGCAAATGAAATCAAGGTGGACTGTGCGTTTCAGTATACGGATGAATATCAGGAAAATATCTTTTCTTTTGTTAATATCGTTCGTACCAAGGATGGCGGAACACATGAAACTGGTGCGAAGAATGCCTTTACCAAGGTATTTAACGAATATGCAAGAAAAAACGGCCTGCTGAAGGATAAGGATAAAAATTTTGAGGGAAGCGATGTCCGCGAGGGACTGACGATTATCCTGTCACTGGGCATTCCGGAAAATCTTTTACAGTTTGAAGGACAGACCAAGGGCAAGCTGGGAACAGCGGAGGCCAAGGCTGCAGTGGACAGCATCGTGAGTGAGAAGCTGAGCTATTTCCTGGAGGAAAACAAGGAGCTTGCGATTACGCTGATTAAGAAGATGCAGCGTGCATCAACCGCCAGAGAGGCAGCCCGCAAGGCCCGTGAGGATGCCCGCAAGGGAAAATCCAAAGGAAAAACCGAAAAAATCCTGTCAGGAAAGCTGGCAAGTGCACAAAGCAAGGATGCTCGCAAAAAGGAGCTGTATTTGGTCGAGGGAGATTCCGCCGGAGGCAGTGCCAAGCAGGGCAGAGACAGTAAATATCAGGCCATTCTGCCATTGCGCGGAAAGGTGCTGAACACCGAAAAGGCAAGCATTACCAACATCGAAAAGAATGAAGAGCTGAACACTATCATTCATGCATTGGGTGCCGGTGTGGGGGCGAACTTTCATGCGGAGGATTCCAATTACCATAAAGTCATCATCATGACCGATGCCGATACCGATGGAGCGCATATCCAGATATTGTTATTGACGTTCTTCTACCGCTACATGCGCGAGCTGATCGAGCAGGGGATGGTGTATATTGCCCTGCCACCGCTGTATAAGCTGCAAAAGGGTAAGGATATTCAATATGCATGGACGGATGAGGAGCTGGATGAGCTGCGTAAAACATTCCCGAAGGGCTTCAGTCTGCAGCGTTACAAGGGACTTGGTGAAATGAATGCGGATCAGCTGTGGGATACGACGATGTGTCCGGAAACCCGTACGCTGATTCAGGTGACGATAGATGATGCAGTCGTGGCAGAAAAGCGTGTCTCCGTACTGATGGGGGATAAGGCCAATCTGCGCCGTGACTGGATTGAGGAAAACGTATCCTTCACGCTGGAGGATGATTATGAAGTGGAGGCGAGACGATGAAGAAAAAAGAGCAGCAGCTCGAGCATCACAGCAGTGTCATTTCCTCTCCGCTGGAAGAAATCATGGGCGACCGCTTTGGGCGCTATTCCAAATATATTATTCAGGATCGTGCACTGCCGGATGCCAGAGACGGCTTGAAGCCGGTGCAGCGAAGAATTTTGTATGCGATGTATGAGGATGGCAACACTTGGGATAAGGGCTATCGAAAATCTGCTAAAACTGTCGGTCTGGTAATCGGTAACTATCATCCACACGGGGATTTCTCCGTATACGATGCGATGGTGCGTATGTCGCAGGAATGGAAAATCCGTACACCGCAGATCGATATGCAGGGAAACAACGGTTCCATCGATGATGATCCTGCAGCAGCAATGCGTTATACCGAGGCAAGACTTGGTAAAATCAGTGAGCACCTGTTAAAGGATATTGAAAAGGAAACCGTTTTATGGGCACCAAACTTCGATGATACCGCAATGGAGCCGACTGTGCTTCCTGCCCGCTATCCCAATCTGCTGGTCAACGGCATAACGGGTATCGCTGCCGGGTATGCAACCAATATCCCGCCGCACAATCTGAGTGAGGCAATCGATGCGGCTGTTTATCGTATTCAGCATGCGGACTGTACGTTAGAGGAGCTGATGGAATACATACAGGGACCGGATTTTCCAACCGGCGGTATCGTTCAGGGTCTGGATGGTATCAGAGAAGCCTTTGAAACCGGAAAAGGCCGTATCATCGTACGCGGCAAAGCAGTGATCGAGCAGAAGAAAACCGTACAGCAGATCGTCATCACGGAAATCCCGTATGAGGTTGTCAAAAGCAATATGGTCAAGAAAATTGACGATATCCGCCTGAATAAGAAAATCGAAGGAATTCTCGATGTTCGTGATGAGAGTGACCGAAACGGATTGCGTGTTGTCGTGGACATGAAAAAGGATGCCAACGGCGATGTGATTTTAAATTATTTATATAAGAACACCGATTTACAGGTCTCCTATAATTACAATGTGGTAGCGATCGTGGACAAGCGTCCTGTGCAAATGGGGCTGGCACAGATGCTAGATGCCTTTATTGAACACCGCCGTGAGGTGATTGAGCGGCGCAGCCGGTATGATTTAAAGAAGAAGGAAGACCGCTGTCATATATTAGAGGGTCTGATTAAAGCGGTTTCTATTCTGGATGAAATCATTGCGCTGATTCGTGCGAGCAAGGATAAGGCGGACTCCAAGCGCCGCATCATGGATGCCTTTGCCTTTAGCGATGCACAGGCAGAGGCTATTGTGACCATGCGTCTGTATCGTCTGTCCTCTACGGATATCACACAGCTGCGTGAGGAATATGCGACGCTGCTGAATGAAATCGAGGAGCTGCACGATATTCTGGAAAATCCAAGGATGCTGAAAAAGGTGATGATCAGGGAGCTGCATGAGGTGAAAAAGGCATTTAAGACTCCGCGTCTGACACGAATTGAACATGAAATCGAAGAAATTGTGATTGATAAGGTGGCAATGATCAACAGTGAGCAGGTAATGTTTACCATATCAAGAGACGGGTATTTCAAGCGGGTATCCATGCGCAGCTACAATGCGGGCAAAGAGGATATGACCGGCTTGAAGGAGGGCGATCATCTGGTTGGCTATGGCGAGGTGAACACGCTGGATCATGTGCTGTTTTTCACAACACAGGGAACCTATGGATATACACCGGTCTATGAGGTTGAGGAATCTCGCTGGAAGGAAATCGGAAGTCATATCAATTCCACGATACGTATCAGCGGGGAAGAAAAAATCACGGATGCCTTTGTCTTACGCAGCTTTGCGACCAATGCCTATATGATTTCCGTGACAAAAAACGGCCTTGTGAAAAAGACGGCTGTTCGTGAATATGAGGTTTCCCGTAATAACAAAACCATGAGCAACATGAAGCTGCTGGAGGGGGATGAGGTCATTACCACGATGGCAGCCTATGATTATGATGAAATTCTGATTGCTTCAAAGAATGGGTATGTGAGCCGTTATCCGGTTTCCCTGATCCCGGAGACATCCCCGCGCTCCAAGGGTGTTAAGGCAATGAATCTGGTTATGGATGAGCTTGTCAGTGCCTGCATTCATCACGCGGATGCTTCCCAGCTGGTTGTTTTTACGGATCAGTGTCAGGTGAAGCGAATCAAGCTGAGCGATATCGATGTTACAGGACGTCCTGCGCGTGGCGCTATGATTTGCAAGAAGGTGAAATCCAAGCCGTACCAGATTGCACATATCGCCTTGCATGAGCTAAATGATGAGCTGGTAATCATCAATGAGGAAACGCAGAAAATTCTTGCGAAGGATATCAGCTTAATGAGTAAGGATGCGACCTTCTCCTCTTTACTGCATGCCACACAGGAGTATTATTTCCTGCGTACACTCGTTACAGTGGAACAGCGTGCATTAACAGCCCAGGCTGTACCGGATACAACGCAGGAGTTTGAGGAAATCGAATTGTTTGAAGATTAGCAGTCGTTTTCCTATGAGTTCTCATAATTTCATATATTGTTATAAACCATGGCATACTGCATGCCATGGTATTTTCATAATGTGCACACGTACATAAACCTACATATTGAAATGGTAATATCAAGGGTTTCATATTCGCAGGGTGGTGAATGCTGCGAGTGGATGTTATCCTATACAGAAATTTCATGCATTCATTATGAAGCATAACAGTATGCAGTATCCTTTTGTACGTTTTACAGTCTCTACAGATGTATGTAATCTTCTTATTCAGGGAAGGGTACCCTATGTGCGATTTACAGTCTTCAGGTTTATGTGATATTTTAAAATGCAGAGAATGGTACCGTTTGGAATCGTTCATTATATCGCTCATTATATTGAACGTGTATCGTTTACCCCCTTTTTTGTACCTTTCTAGGTCAGTGAATTACAGCAAGCAGGAAACCTGCTTGCGAAGCAGTGGTTCCCTGACATAGTAAATGAAGTGAGGCAGACATACAGACATTGCACACAAGCCATCTACAGGAATATAAAAACAATCTCCCTTATAATATTCTTATAAATCAGGAGATTGTTTTTCTGTGCTATCGCTTTTATAAATTGTTTTAAAACTGCTTTCTTTTGGAAGCTGCCGGAATTTTCAACTGATCCCGGTATTTGGCAATCGTTCTGCGGGATACATCCAGACCATCCTCCTTCAGTAAATCACAAAGCTTTTGATCACTATACGGCTTTTTCTTATCTTCCTGATCAATCAGCGTTCGCAATCGCAGATGAATTTCATTTGCACTGGCATCTTCACTGACTCTGGACGGAAAGAAAAACTTCAAGGGGATGATCTGCTGCTCAAACAGAATGGATTTACCGGATACAGCCCGGGAGATAGTGGATTCATGAAGTGTTAGCCTTGCGGCGATATCCTTCATATTCAAAGGCTTTAGCTGCCCGTGGTGCAGGAAAAAATCCTGTTGCACGATTGCTATGACCTCCATGATCCTTGCTATCGTAGAATTGCGCTTTTCAATACTACCAAGCAGTGACTCCGCCTGCTTTTTCTGCTGGTTCAGATACCTTGCGGCTTCTGCATCGGTACCTGTATCCACGGGCGTCTGAATACGCAAGCCATAATTCTTGCGAAACATCTGAATGTGGATTTCACCGTCCTCCACATCTACCTGCATATCCGGATTTACATAAGCGCTTGTATGCGCATAGCGGGAGCCTGGCTTTGGATCCAGAGAACGAATCAGCGTGATGGCGTGCTGTACATCCGCAAGCGAAATCTGCAATGCTTCGGCAATCTGCGGCAGCTTGTTTTCACTTACCTCCTTTAAATAAAAATTGACAATCATAATGGCAATCTGGGAATAGGGAATATCTTCAAAGCAGAGCTGGATCAGCAGACATTCCTGCAGATTTCTGGCACAGACGCCGGCAGGCTCAAAGGTTTGGATTTCATTGATGGTGTCTTCGATTTCATCCAGATTGTAGCGCGGCATCAGCTTATGAATTTCTTCATCCGTAAGAGGGAGATATCCATTACCATCCAGGGAATTGATAATAAATTCCGCAAGCTCCTTCGGCAGCGGATGCAAGCAGGTATCAATCTGTTCCTGAAGTACATCGGTGAGGGTTTGTTCATTCGTCACAAAATTCAGAAGCAGGTCAAAATCTCCCTGGGAACAAGAGGCGGCACCTGTTTCATAAGCCTCGTCAAATTCCAGTAACGGATTTTTTTCTAGTTCCTCTTCTATCCAGGATTCCAAATCCTGATTATTCATTTCCAGTATTTTCAGATCCTGCTGCTGGCGCTGGGACAGCTTTTGCTGCTGTGTCAGATTTTGCAGGACACGGGTTTCTAATTTCATTTTGCATCACCAGTTTTATTATACATGAATTTGAAAGAGTTTTCATCTGGGAAATATTGTTTCTCACATAAGAATCACGAAAAGGTGTGATATAATAGACTCCATGTTAGGAGGGAAGATATGGAGATACGAGTTATACAGAAAAAAATTGATGAACAAAAGAAACAGATTGCAGCCGGAAAAAAGCGTTCCTCCGCTTATGCTATGCAACGTGGAGCTCTGATACTGCTTGCACTGTTTTCCTTGTTTCGCGGATATTATTATGAACAGCTTTTCTATATTGTTTGTCTGCTGTCATTTTCATTGTTCCTATATGTTGCAGCAAGGCACAGAGCTCTCAAGCAGCAGCTTGAGGATGGCGAGGTGATGGCAGAGGTTCTAAAGGACATCATACAGCGAAAAAAAAGCGGGTGGAAGAGCTTTGCGGATACCGGCTCGGAATTTTTAAAGGATGATAAGACACAGGCATATGATTTAGATCTTTTGGGTGATGCCAGCCTGTATCAGTATCTGTGCGTCGCAAAGACAGCGTTTGGAAGACAGCATTTAGCTGATCTGCTCACTCCCTTGCAACAAAAGCAAACAGCTATGAAAGAACGGAATGCTGCTGTACAGGAATGCAGCAGACAGACGG
>ENA-OWPN01001783-OWPN01001783.1-human-gut-metagenome-genome-assembly--contig:-NODE-1783-length-16665-cov-7.162733_pt1 | contig 16665 bp, 15 predicted proteins | sample MGYA00248266_ERZ651850 | MGnify/ENA primary metagenome ERZ651850 (study PRJEB26924, sample SAMEA4378296) | human gut metagenome | biome: human gut; feature: human-associated habitat; material: faeces... | reverse complement strand
CCGCCGTCCCGGCCAAAAGCGGCTATACCGGCGAGTGGGTGAAGTATACGTCGGCAATTCACAGCAATGTCACGGTGCAGGCGAAATATACAGCGGTCTCGACAGATCACACGGTCACATTCAAGGCTAACGGCAAAACCGTCAAGACAATGGTCGTCCCAGACGGCTATGTGCTGCAGGACAGTGATTATCCGCCAATTCCGCCAAGAGTCGGATACAAGGGCAGCTGGAGTAAGGTAACTACCGCAATTCGCAGAGACACTGTGATTTATGCGTCTTATATGCCTAACGGCGGTGGAATTGTCATCCCAACCCAGCCGACCAGTCCCGGCGAGATCATGTCGGGCGGCGAGGGCGAGCCGGTCGAAGCAGACGCTCCTGCTGAAGATGAAACTATTGCCCCGCAGGGAACTCACGTTACCGGAATACAGACTGTCACCCATGAGTATCTGACCCTGAACGGCAAAGTGGCCCGTGAAACGATCCGAACAAATAATACTTTGACAGCCGTGCTCGATTTCATCTATGATGAATCCGGAAGGCCGTTTGCACTCAAGTATTCGACGAACGGAACGAGCTTCCAAACATATTATTACGTTCTGAATTTGCAGGGCGACGTGGTGAAGCTGATCCATTATATCCCCGGCTTTGAGTATGAGTCTGTCGCGACCTATGAATATGATGCATGGGGAAATATCGCGTCCAGCTCCGGTAGACTGGCTGAAATCAATCCGCTCAGATATCGCGGATACTATTATGATAATGAGACAGGGTTCTATTACTTGCAGTCTCGTTATTATGATCCTGCGAACCGGAGATTCATTAATGCAGATCGCCATATGAGTACCGGGCAAGGGTTTGTAGGCACGAATATGTTCGCCTATTGCAATAATAGCCCGGTTTTCCTTGTTGATTATGATGGCGATGAAGCCGAAACAGTCGAGTGGTGGGCCGCCTCAATGTGGTGGTTATGTGCAGTTGACGGTCCTATACCTGTTGGAGACATAATATATGGTGCTGGATTACTACTAGTAGGTGGTGTTACCCTTTTAACTATTGGTGACTCAAATATTCCACAAGTCGAAAGCGAATCGGATAAAAAAGCAAGCGCAGAAGATGGAGTGAATATTGACACCGAAGAGGAAACAAATTCTGCACAGTCATCGGATACCAAATCGCCAAAGCGCAATAAGCATAATAAAAGACCATCACTTAAAGCCATATCGAAACAATTATGCAAGCGCTTGGGAATAGACCCGCATGAGATAAAGCATGAATTCCTGGGGAACTCTGGAAAAATTAGCAGATACGACCTATTTTATGATACTAATACAGGCATTATATATATTATCTCAAAAGATGGCTCAGTGATTATTGAAACATACTATTGTGTCATCGATAAATCCATACACATGAATTAATTTCTATGAGGTAATTTTATGAAAAATTCAGATGATAGTACGTCGTTTCACTTTATCCGTCCTTTACCATTGCCGCCAATCATATATGCGACGATTGACTTGTGCTTTGATTCGTATCTGCCAATTGATGCGCTAAATGAAATAATAGGATTACAAGCAACAGAAGCAGCGCCGCGTAGTGCAATGCGGATAAACCCCCTTACCGGAAAACAGAATCCGGGATATTGGATTTATAAGCTTCCTCCAATGCGGGACTTTGACAGTATGGACCTGACAGAACAATTAAATATGGTACTTACTGAGCATGAAACTGGATTTCGAAAAGCTATGCAGAAATACGAACCGGCGGAGCTTATCTTACGATTTTATACAGAAGCACAAGAAGCGCGTCAATTCCCCTCGGTTTCTCTTTCGTCAGATATGATTCGAACTGCCGCTTCTCTGGGCGCCAGAGTTGAAGTAATCACAGAATGTTACTGCTGTGAGGAACCGGAATGATTCTAGCGTTGGAAAAGAATAGAGCTACCCCCCAAGCAGAAAGGTATAGGGAGTAATGCTGAGCCTGCTAGCGTGGACTTGCTAAAGATGAAACTTTCACCTTTAGCAGGTTCCGTCCCATCCCCCAGAAAGGAAGTGACCTCCTGAACCAGACAAAACTCCTGTTCCCACTGCTCTTTATTTCTCTGGAGGACGATAGCGACATCATCATCCCGCCGCAGCCAACCAGCCCCGGCGAGATCATGTCCGGCGGCGAGGGCGAACCGATAGAAGCGGATGAACCGGAAGAGGGCGAAAACGACACAACACCGGCCGAAACAGAGCACACGATCTCTGGCGTTCTGGCCTCGACCGAGACTGTGACGCATGAGTACCTGACCCAGAGTGGCAAGGTTGTCCGGGAGACTATTACGACCTCAATGGATACCACGACCCTCGATTTCTTCTACGATGAGTCCGGCCGACCGTTTGCGTTCAACTACACGCCGGAAGGCAGCACTCCCAATACATATTACTATATTCTCAATCTGCAGGGTGACGTTGTCCAGATCATTGACGAAGGCGGTGTTCTGCAGGCAGAGTATGTCTATTCCCCGTGGGGCGAGATAATTTCTGCCGAGGGTGATTTGGCCGAGATCAACCCGCTCAGGTATCGTGGATACTATTATGATTCCGAGACTGGGTTCTATTATCTGCAGAGCAGATACTATGACCCGGAGAATCATAGGTTTATTAATGCAGATTCGTTTGCAAGTACAGGTCAGGGCATCGTAGGTACAAATATGTTCGCATATGTGAATAGTGACCCTGTCAACTGCATTGATGCAGATGGGAAGACGATTGAGTATATTACGTCTCTTTACGAAGATACTCTTCCGATAGATTCGACCACCAAAGCAACGATTTCATTGGAATTTGTCAGGAAAATACCTACGCTTGATGATATTACTGTTGTGATTGGAAAAGGAACGGTAATCGAGAGCATATCACTGAATGCAGAAATACAAGGCTTGGCTTATGGTACTCCTAATTTTGGTATAACTGGGACCAAGGATAACTTTACTCTCGACTGTGGATATTGGGGCTCCAATTTTTCCTTTGATTTTATTGGTGGGCAAGCTACATATTCCAAGACTCTAACTCCGCCCAATAATTATACAGAAGTCCGACTGGTTGTTACACTGGATTTTGACCCTCGCGTAATTATAACTGGAGCTATGGCAATCGGTACCGCTGCAATGGCAGCAGAGGTAAGCAGAGGGCTAACAGGTACGGGCCTTGGCATGGAGCGAGGCAATCAATCGCCGTTGTATGCATCCGGCGGAGGAATGTTGGGTGCGATGTACCGAAGTGCAAGCCGATATTTTCGCATTATGTAATGAAATGGTCAGGACGTTTTTCTGCGTTCTAATATCGTAGCTTCAGACATTACCTGCCTAAAGACGAAACTTTCATCTTTAGGCAGGTCCACTCCCACCGATTTTGCCATGAATCCCAAATCGAACGCATCTCAGGAGGTTTCCAAATGGAAGAATATTTTGCCCGGCAGCGGCGGCGCAGGCTGCTCGGAGCTGCATGCAGCCTTGTGGTTTTTGCGGCTGTTTTTGTTGTTGCGCTGTTTGCCATGTTCCGCACGCACTCCAACTATCAGTTCCGGTCTATCGCAGACTTTTTCTACCAGACGCTTCTTGCGCCCGCGCAGCTGGATTATGAATTCGTCGACCAGAATGTTTCGGAAGCGCAGATCGGCCCTTACACGATCCGGACCATGTCCATTCAGGTCGGGGAAGATACGCGGCTTGTGCAAGCCGTTGCCGTCCCGTCCTTTTTCGGAAAGTATTACCGTTTTTCGCTCCTTCAGGCAGACAAATATTATGGCACAAAAGCACGAAGTTTTATGGAGGTATACGAGGCACGGTATACATTGATCGCGCTTCCCGACGGCCTGCTGGTCCATGTCCTCGCGAGTCAGGAATATGAAGATGGCGGGATCGCGGAGAGCATTTCGACCTACGGCGAAGATTATGATGCTGAAATTCCAAAGTCAGAGCATTGCCAATACTTTTGGCTGCCCGCCGATAATCTGCCTGATCAATATACCATAACAGGGGGAGATACCCAAACGACGTTCATGATTGAACCGGATCCGGCTGACCTTGGCGAACCGCAAAAGTTCAGAATTAACTGATTAGAGGAGCGTGAGAGGCTATCTATGGAAGAGTATTTTGCACGGCAAAGACGCCGTAGACTGATCGTGCTTGCAGCCGTTCTGGCGGCCGCGCTTGTGATTTTCCTCGTTGTAATGTTTGCGAAGTTCCGGGCGCATTCAAATTATCGTTTTCAGTCCATCTCCGATTTTTTCTATCAAACGATCATCGGGTCGGAAAAATTGGAATATGAGTTCGTCGACCAAAATGTTTCGGAGACCCAGATCGGCCCCTACACGATTCGGACTATGTCCATTCGGCTCGGAGAGGAGACCAAGCTCGTGCAGGCCGTCGCCGTTCCGTCGCTCTTCGGGACATACTATCTTTTTCCAAGTCTTCATGCAGCTACCCGTATTGGCGACAGACAGACGCTCTCTGGGAGTGAGATGACGTACTATACCCAGATTATGTTAATGCCGCTTAAGGGCGGAGCCCTTTTACACATCGTTTCCAATCAGGAATATACCGAGTATAAAGGTGATTGGAATATGCAGAGCATTGAAACTTATGGAGAGGACTATAATCCAAGAGCGCCGGAGGCCAAGTATTGCCAGTATTTCTGGCTTCCGAACAGCGAAATGCCGGAGGAATATACGCTGATGGGACAGGGCAGTCAGACAGATTTCACACTCGGACTGGCCGATATGGGCTATCCGAAGTATTGATGAGACAACCAGTTAAAGACGAAACTTTCATCTTTAGCAGGTCTCCCCAAAAACCTACAGAAAGGAAGTGACCTTCTTGCGCCAAACGGCACGCTATCCCTTACGGGCAATCCTTTCTGCCGAGAACTGCCATCGGGCCACCGCCGACTGGCAGTGCGCCGTGGGGACCATCGTGCCGAAGGAGAGCGGCAAAACGATCCGGCGGATCATTGTCTACTGCGCGTTCGACCACAATTCCGGCACGGCCCGGTTCGACAACCTCTCCCTGCGGCAGGAGCCGGTGCAGACCTACTCCTATAACGCTGACGGCAACGTCACGGCCGCCACGCAGACCGGCACGGGCACGGAAAAGGCCGGGTATACCGGCGCGTGGCAGCGATATCCCTCGCCCGTCCAAAGCAATGTGACGGTTAGCGCGACCTACACGAAGATCACGACATATTACACGGTCACCTTCGTGGCGGATGGCTTTACGGTCAAGACCATGCAGGTCTACAGCGGCTACAAGTTGAAGGACAGCGACTACCCGAGCGTTCCGGAGAAGCTGGGCTACGATGGACACGGTCACAAGTGGCGTGTTTTCCCGGATAACAGAATTGATTTTGTAAAATAATGAGTACCAATGATTGGAGTATAACTATGCAAGAAAACTGGTATGACTGGGCTGTTAGAACGAAGGACTATCTGCACAATGCAACGCTTTCCCCGCGGCAATTTGACGCGGAGAAAACGGACCATGTCCACTGCGAGATTTGTTGGGCAAAATTCAGCAAGCGTCCCGAGGATCTGCATTTCGGCTATTATGAAGAGAAAAGCAATAGTTGGATCTGCGAAGAGTGCTTTCAAAGCTTTGGCGCATTATTTCATTGGCAACTAAAATAATGTCCATAATTTTTGAGATGCTTGTAAAAGTCATTTCTAAGCAGTCCATAGCAATGACAGGAAATAGCCTTATTCGGCTTTCTACATTAAAATAACACCTCGGTGCTAGTCAGAACGGCAAACCTGCTAAGGGTGAAACCTTCATCTTTAGCGGGTATACCAAAAACGAACAGGCAGGTGATACATTTGCAGCAAACCAGATTTTTCTTTCCTATGATTTTCCTTTTGGGCGAGGAGGCAATTCCGAAACGGATTGGCTACACAGGATTGTGGCCGAAAACAGGCGCGATCCATGGACTTGTTAATGGGGTCGTTCCTAATGAAGCGGTAAGAAGAGTTGCTATGATACCTTCGCAAAAAGAAAAAACGCCGTGGAAATTAATTTTTGTAGCGATGTTCAGTTTGTAGAGACGGTGTGCAGAGCAACATGAAGAAAACGAGAAGCAAAAACTTGCGCTCCTTCCTTTTCCTTCTCCTTGCAGCAGCTGCCTGTCTGGTCTTCTTCCACTACAATGATCGAGCCACTCTTTATAATGTTCCGGGTGATGTCGTAGTGATTGGGGACCATCCTGCGAACAATCGTCAGTATCGGGCAACTGTGTGGATGGGAGTACATGCAAATGAATTATATTTTTATACCCGTACAGAGCTGCTCGTAAATCGGACAAAATACGGAGGGAAGCTGTGCATATTTAAAGATGAAACTGCTTGCAATATATCAAGGCTGTCTTACGATACAAACAATGTGAGGATAATGGGGCAAAGCGGGAAATACCTATATTATTGGGCTAATAAGCAGGAAAATAATTATTCGCTTTACTGTTATGACCTGTCAACGAATACAAAACAGGCAATATATCGAGGTGATCCGCATGGTAAGAAGACCAGCTATTTTGCAGAAGATGGCACCTGTTATTTCCCGCTGGATGTCAAACATCCCGAAGATGTACCACAGTTTGTTCATGTCTCCGGAACTGAAGTTTTGGAAGTATGTCCGCTTACAAAGGGATATCCCCTTGGAGATAGAACATACGAGGTGGTAGCCGGATATGGCGATGCCGAAGCAGAACGAATTCTGTGCAAAGAAAGCGACGGAACAACAACGGAGTTAACATTTGAAAAGGATTCATGCACTCGTGCGATTATTCCATGCGTCGGAGGACTTCTTGTTCATAATTATAACTTGCCGACGATGCTCTATTACATTCGCAATGATGGAGAGATGACGCTGCTGTTTTCTCTGCCATGCCTTACATCACATAGTTCCGTTCAAACCTGTGGTTCGACTGTCTATCTTTCTGTAAAACGCTATGAGTCATACGGTGAAATTGGCATGCGCCGCTTTGAAAACGACACAGAGGAAGGAACGTGGCGTATTGATCTGAAAGACGGGACGAAGGAAAAGATAAACGATTATATTTTCTGCGGAATGTATAATTTTGATGACACCTGTATTTATTGCTGCGATGAGGATGGGAATATCTACCGGATGGAACTGGACGGCGAGGTATCTCCTATTCTAGTGAGGAACAACTAAGCGGGTAATTGTTCTGCTTACCGGGCGGGAGGGGCAAAACCTGCTAAAGACGAAACTTTCATCTTTAGCAGGTCTGACCTACAGATAATGAATAGGAAGTGACGCCTTGAACCAAACAAAAATCTATTTCCCGCTGATCTTTATTTCTCTGGAGGACGAGCCGTGGGAGCCGATCGAGCCAAATCCGAACGCGGCTCCGGCGGAAGAGCCGGATATCGAGGAGCAGAATTTGTCCCAGTCCGACTGGACGCTTGCCTCGACCGAGATCGTGACGCATGAATATCTCACGCAGAACGGAAAAGTTGCAAGGGAAACGATCCGGCAGAGTGTCGGCGGAACGGTTTTGAGCACAAAAACACTGGACTTCTTCTACGATGATTCCGGGAGACCGTTTGCGTTCAATTACTCTGTTGACGGCAGCGATTTTGAGACATATTACTATATTCTCAATCTGCAGGGCGATGTTGTTCAGATCATTGACGAAGGCGGTGTCCTGCAGGCAGAGTATGTCTACTCCCCGTGGGGCGAAGTGATTTCTGCCGAGGGTGATCTGGCCGAGATCAATCCGCTCAGATATCGTGGGTATTACTATGATTCTGAGACGGGGTTCTATTATCTGCAGAGCAGATACTATGACCCGGAGAATCACAGGTTTATCAATGCAGATTCGTTTGCAAGTACAGGTCAGGGATTCCTCGGTACCAATATGTTCGCATATTGTAATAATAAGCCAATTATCAATAGTGATCCTAGCGGGCATGCCTTGCGTTCTAATCTAACGGCGATCTGTGATGGCGGTAGCGGATATCTTGACAGAACAAAAGATGTAAAACGTGTGCTGCGGGAGAATTACGAACAGGCAAAGCGGTGGGGATGGGAACTTGATGGCCCATTTGAATTCTATGATGCGGTAAAGGATGGGGGCAAATGGGACTACAAGCGCCTTCCAAAAGGAAGTGAGTGGATACCGCGGAACGGTGTTTTTTCCGTAAACGGCAAAAAAATGACGGCAGAGCAGCTTGGAAACATTAATTACGGATTTACGGGTTCCGTATTGGGTTTCCCGGCTCCAGTTCTCCGTATGGCTGGCGGATTTGTGGCAATTAAGAACAGCGGAATTAACTGGGAAGATTGGTGGTATGATTTTGATTCTAAAGAGGATGCTGAAATGATTCAATTGGGTATTGATATGGAGTACCTCATGACAATCACTGGTTATTCTACTGATGAGGTGGTGGATTTCTTTTGGAAATGACGAATAACTATGTAGGAAAAACTGTAAAACTGTCCATATTATGCGTAATTATGGCAGCAACGATAGCATTTAGCATCTGGCATTCCTGTGGCTATTGCGCTTCGGCTGATGACGTCGCACAAATATTCCGGCAAAATGAGCAGCTGTTTGAACGTTGTCAAAGTGCGTTGGAGCGGGAACCTGCCATAAGCCACATTGTGTTTCGAGAGGGAGAATGTGTTTCGAACGTTTCTTATTACTGTATGGATGGCGTTTATTATGCAGGAGCAATTCCTGGTAAAGAGCTGGCAAATATCGTTTCAGAATTGGAAAATGCAGTTCCCCTTCGCTACATTCAGATTCGGGATGGCGGGAAGATTGTCGATTTTATCCTGCAAGTATCGAATCTTTTGAATGCTGCTGGCATTTGGTATTTGGAAGACGGCGAATTGGACACGACGTATATGACGTATATAAAGACGTATATAAAAGAGAGTGTCGAGTGCGTTCCCAACTGGTTCTGCTACATAACTTAGGGGTAATTTAACCTGAGCGGTTGGAACCTGCTAAAGATGAGGCTTCCGTCTTTAGCAGGTCTGCACCGGCCATTGTAGGGGAGCGGCATGCCACTCCCGGCACAGTGGCTGCGATTCGCACAGGTCGCCGTTAAAATGGTAGGAACCAAAAGTCACCCTGCAGCGGCCTCCCTGCGCAATGCTGCCGGGCGAGAGATCGTAGCGGCGCTCAGCGAGCGCCATGCAGGCTTGCAGCACTTGTAGTATTGATTCTATGGGACGAGGTTCCCAAACTTGCCATTGCGAGGAGCGAAGCGACGTGGCAATCTCCTGCAACAGCTTGCGAATCCGCCGAGGTTTCCCCATGATTCGACCGTGTACTGCGAGATTGCCACAGCCCCGTTGGACCTCACAACGACAATTCGGAAATGAAAGAGAAGGTGCCAAAAATGGGGAACCGGTACCCATTTTGCAGCAAAAAGCTTCTTGCTGAGCTTTATTGAGGTGAATCGATATGCGTGAACAAAAAACTGACGTGGTATACCAGTGCACTGTCGTTTCATCTTGGGCCACCTTTGTTACGAGTTCCATTATCTTGGTGATCGCGGTGGTGGTGCTTTTCTCCGTCGAGCGTGATCTTTGGCTGCCAGCTCTGTTCCCGGAGTTCTTCTTTCTGTTGATCCTTATCGGCAATTATTTCTCAGGGTATGGCATTCTTACAATTACGTCTGATCGGGTCATTCTGTCTCGTTTCCATCGTGTCATAACAGAATTTCGGTTGGATGAAATCACGGCAGCCGGGTACTTTGTCCGTTTAAAGAACAGAGACGAGCAACTTTTTATTGCTGCTGAGCAGCCCCCGAAGGTCATGACCAAAGAGAATCGGGATGCGGTCAACGCGCAGCGATATTATGAAATCCGGAAAATGGGGAACAAGAAAAACGCCAGATACATCCGAATTGAAGCAACACGGAAACGCATGAAAATTTTCAAACAGCTGATTCCCACCTTCAACGCAAACTATGTTGTAAAGTATCCGGAGAGCAAACCGTCTGGAAACAAGCCGCACCAATATCAGGAATGGTGGAAGGAATAATGCTTGGCCTGCTAAAGATGAAACTTTCATCTTTAGCAGGTCTTCCTCTCTGGCAGCCCCGTCCTTTCCACGAACGATTACGCCCTGCAATAAAAGGAAAATAGACACCGAATGCATCTTTGACCGTTGCATTCGGTGTCTATATTTTCACAACAATAAGGGAAATTGCGCAACAGATTCTTGAATGTGTATTCGGTTTTCAAGGTTCGTGAGGGCGTTTGTTTTGTCCCTCAATAGGTAGCCAGCGAGAAGGCTCATTTTTTAACCCCCTGAACGAAAAATTTTCAAAAAATTTTTTGGGAACGAAAAAAGCCGCTGATTTCATATCGAAACCAGCGGCTTGATTTGCGGTGTATTCAGCTGAAAATGGGCAAAAAAATAACGGTCACACAATCCAAACGGACTGTGTGACCGTATTTATATCAGTTGTTTTGCCTACGCTGCTGCGTCAACTTCTTATTGGCGCTGTTCGCGGATGGCAGCCTGCGCAGCAGCGAGGCGGGCGATGGGGACACGGAACGGGCTGCAGGAGACGTAGTTCAGGCCGACGTTGTGGCAGAACTCGACGGAGGCGGGATCGCCGCCGTGCTCGCCGCAGATACCGAGCTTGATGTGCGGGCGGGTGGCGCGGCCCATTTCAGCAGCCATCTTCACGAGCTTGCCGACGCCCTTCTGGTCGAGGTGGGCGAACGGATCGGACTCGTAGATCTTGTGGTCGTAGTAGGAGTCGAGGAACTTGCCTGCGTCGTCGCGGCTGAAGCCGAACGTCATCTGGGTCAGGTCGTTCGTGCCGAAGGAGAAGAACTCGGCCTCGGTGGCGATCTCGTCCGCGGTCAGAGCGGCGCGCGGGATCTCGATCATGGTGCCGACGGTGTACTTCATCTCGACACCGGCCTCTTCGATCAGGCGGTCGGCCGTGGCGGTGACGACGTCCTTGACGAACTTCAGCTCCTTGACCTCGCCGACCAGCGGGATCATGATCTCCGGCTCGATGCGGTACCAGGAGAATTCCTTGTTGACCTTGATGGCGGCGTTGATGACGGCGGTGGTCTGCATCTCGGCGATCTCCGGATAGGTGACAGCCAGACGGCAGCCGCGGTGGCCCATCATCGGGTTGAACTCATGCAGGGAGGCGATGACGTCCTTGAGCTCGGCGACGCTGACGTGCAGCTCCTCGGCGATCTCGGCGATGTCCTCTTCCTTCGTCGGCAGGAACTCGTGCAGAGGGGGATCCAGGAAGCGGATGGTCATCGGACGGCCCTTGAGCTCGCGATACATCGCTTCGAAATCGCCCTGCTGATACGGCAGGATCTTGGCCAGAGCTTCCTTGCGGGCCTCGACCGTCTTGGCGACGATCATCTCGCGCATGGCCTTGATACGGGTGGCCTCAAAGAACATGTGCTCCGTGCGGCACAGGCCGATGCCTTCTGCGCCGAACTTCACGGCCTGCGCAGTGTCGCGGGGGTTATCGGCGTTCGTGCGGACGCGCAGAACGCGGAAGCTGTCGGCCCACTTCATGAAGCGGTCAAAGTTGCCGCTGATGGTGGCCTCGACGGTCTTGACGGCGCAGCCGTAGATGTTGCCGGTGGAGCCGTCGATGGAGATCCAGTCGCCCTCGTGGTAATCCTTGCCGGCGAGGGTGAAGTACTTTTCTTCCTCGTGCATGGTGATCTCACCGCAGCCGGAGACGCAGCAGGTGCCCATGCCGCGCGCGACGACGGCAGCGTGGGACGTCATGCCGCCGCGGACGGTCAGGATGCCCTGTGCGGCAGCCATGCCCTCGATGTCCTCGGGGCTGGTCTCAAGACGGACGAGAACGACCTTTTCGCCGTTGGCGGCCCAGAACTTTGCGTCCTCGGCGGAGAAGACAACACGGCCGCAGGCAGCGCCCGGAGAGGCGGCCAGGCCCTTGCCGACGACCTCGGCGGCCTTCAGCGCGGCGGCGTCGAACTGCGGGTGCAGCAGGGAATCGAGCTGCTTCGGCTCCACGCGCATGACGGCCTCTTCGCGGGAGATCATGCCCTCGTCGACGAGGTCGCAGGCGATCTTCAGCGCGGCGGCAGCGGTGCGCTTGCCGTTACGGGTCTGCAGCATGTAGAGCTTGCCGTTCTCGATGGTGAACTCCATATCCTGCATGTCACGGTAGTGGTTCTCGAGGCGGGTGGCGATGTCGACGAACTGGTCGTAGACAGCGGGCATCTCCTCATGCAGCTTGGAGATCTTGCTCGGCGTGCGGATACCGGCGACGACATCCTCGCCCTGGGCGTTGATGAGGTATTCGCCGAACAGCGCCTTCTCACCGGTGGCCGGATCGCGCGTGAAGGCGACGCCGGTGCCGGACTTGTCGTTCAGATTGCCGAAGACCATCGGCTGCACGTTGACGGCGGTGCCCCAGGAGTAGGGGATGTCGTTCATGCGGCGATAGACGTTGGCGCGGGGGTTATCCCAGGAGCGGAAGACGGCCTTGATGGCCTCCATGAGCTGGACGGCCGGATCGGTCGGGAAGTCCTCGCCCTTTTCTTCCTTATAGTGAGCCTTGAACAGGTCAACGAGCTTCTTCATGTCGTCGGCGTCGAGGTCGATGTCGTTCTTGACGCCCTTGGCGGCCTTGACTTCGTCGATGATGACCTCGAATGTCTTCTTGGACAGCTCCATGACGACGTCGGAGAACATCTGGATAAAGCGGCGATAGGAATCGTAAACAAAGCGGGTAAACGCAGGCGTGGGGTTACCGGCGATGAGACCGGCGGCGACCTCGTCGTTCAGGCCGAGGTTCAGGATGGTGTCCATCATGCCGGGCATGGAGGCGCGGGCGCCGGAACGGACGGAGACGAGCAGCGGGTTCTTGGCGTCGCCGAACTTCTTGCCGTTGATCTTCTCGATGCGGGCGAGAGCCTCGTAGACCTGCGCCTTGATCTCGTCGTTGATGTTGCGGTCGTCCTCATAATACTTCGTGCAGGCTTCCGTGGAGATGGTGAAGCCCTGCGGGACAGGCATGCCGAGATTCGTCATCTCTGCCAGGTTTGCGCCCTTGCCGCCGAGCAGCTCACGCATGGAGCCGTTACCCTCGGAGAACAGGTAAACATATTTGTGCATACTGTTGATAAACCCCTTTCGTGTCTTGGAAACGGTCACTCGCAGCCGTTTCGAATCGTTTTTCTAGTTCTATTCATTCGGATACTGAAACAATATAACACAATTCGCAGGGTTTTTCAATGAATTTCAAAAGAAAAAACCGAAAAAGGCCAATGTAAATATTTTCAGACAGAAAAATGGCGCAAAACCGTCATTTTGCCAGAAAAAACCCGCCGCGCTCCTCCCAAAACGCAGCGGGTTTGAAATTGGTTTTTCAGGAACGGGACATGGGGCAAGCTGAAAATGGAGAGTGGAAAGCTACGCGAGGCCGCCGACCATGTGTTGTAGTTGCGGGGGAGCGGACAGCCGTGCCCGGCACTGCACCGGCGAAACGAACGGACCATCGTTGAAATGGCAAATGCCCCCGAATTGTCATTGCGAGGAGCGAAGCGACGTGGCAATCTCGGGAAGGCACTCGCAGATCGTACAGGCTGCCGTGAAAACGTACAGACGCAATCGGTTTGTGCGTTTTTATCGCTGCCCTGTACTGGCTGCCAGTGCGGAGCCGGGCCCGGCTGTCCGCTCCCCTACAGCGCGCGGCTGGGAACCTTCCTGCAATTCCCTATTTCTCATCCCGCCCGCTTGGGCAGGCGAATGGTCAGGACGATCTCGCGATCCGTCTCCTCCTGCTTCGTCTCCGCCTGGATGCCCGCGCTGCGGACGAGCTCGAGGCTGTGATTCACGCTGTTCAGGAACAGCCGCACATCCCGCACGATGAGCTTACGGATGCCGCGCTTCGGCGGTTCCTGCGCGTTCTTTTTCGCGAGATAGGCGTCGATGTACGCCTCCGTCTTTGCCACGTTGAGCTGCTGGCGGATGACGGTCTGCAGCACGGCCAGCCGGTCCTCCTCCTCCGGCAGCCGCAGCAGCGCCCGCGCGTGCCGCTCCGAGAGCTGGTTCTCCCGCAACAGGGCAAGCACCTGCGGGCTGTGGCGCAGCAAGCGCAGCTTGTTCGCCACGGCGCTCTGACTTTTACCCACACGCTGGGCCGCCTGCTCCTGACTCAGACCATACAGGCGCATGAGCCGCGCCAGCCCCTCGGCCTCCTCGATGTAGTCGAGGTCGCGCCGCTGGAGGTTCTCCACCAGCGCGACCATGCCGCTCTGCGCCTCGTCCACCGACAGCAGGATGCAGGGCACCTCCCGAAGCCCCGCCATCCGCGCGGCGCGCAGGCGGCGCTCGCCTGCGACCAGCTCATAGAATCCGTCCCGCCGCCGGACGGTCAGCGGTTGCACGATGCCGTATTCCGCAATGCTCGCCGCCAGCTCCTGCAGCCCCGCCGGGTCGAAGATCTTCCGCGGCTGGCCCGGATTCGGCCGGATCTGTGCGGCCGGAAGATATAGAATTTTCCCTGTTTCCAGCAGTCCACCTGTTCTGCGCATCCTGCTCTCCTCCTTTGCCGTGCGCGTTGTTCTGCTATCTATTTTACGCGTTTGCGCTGCGAAATTGCGCGAATGAAAGGGACTGAAACGCAATAAATTGTGTTTTTCGAAATGATGGACCACAATATCTTGGGAAATACGCGGGAAATGGGAAAAGTGGCGGAACCATGCCGCATCCGGGCCGTTCACAGCCTGCTTTCCGGAAGTTCATAATTCCTTCATCCTTCTTTCAGGAACATTTCAGCTTGGCGCGCTACAATGTGGCCAGAAAGAAAAACAAAGGCACCGCAGCAAAGCCGGAAGCGGCCGCGCGGCGGGGTTCCTGAGAAATATGATCGAAGGAGTGCTTATTATGTACGAAAACGACGGATTCCATCCCTATGAAGATAACAACGATGCGCAGAACCGGTATGAAGCGCAGAGCAGTGAGACCAGCGGCAATCAGTGGCAGCAGCCGCTCTACCAGATGCCGCAGCAGCCGGAGCATACGCAGCCGAAGAAGAAGCATACCGCAGGGCGCGTCGTCGCGCTGGCGCTGTGCTGCTCGCTCCTCGGCGGCGCGGTCGGCGCAGGCGCCATGGCGATCGGCACGAGCATGACCGGCACGTCCGGCGGCTCGCACAGCAGCAGCACCTCCACCATCCTGCAGGGTGACCGTCCCACCTCGGCCATCAACGTCTCAAAGATCGACACGAGCAAGGAAATGACGGCTGCTGAGGTCTACGCCGCCAACGTCAATTCCACGGTCGGCATCACCACCTCCATCACCACGAACTACTGGGGCTATCAGACGACGGCCGCTGCCTCCGGCTCCGGCTTCATCCTGACGGCTGACGGCTATATCCTGACGAACTACCATGTTATTGAGAATTCCGATTCCGTGAAGGTCACGATGTATGACGGCACGAGCTACGACGCCACCATCGTCGGCTACGACGAGAGCAACGACATCGCTGTCCTGAAGATCGACGCGACCGGCCTGACGCCCGTTGTGCTCGGCGATTCCGACAAGCTGAACGTCGGCGATCCCGTGGTCGCCATCGGCAACCCGCTCGGCGAGCTGACGTTCTCCCTGACGTCCGGCGCCGTGAGCGCGCTGAACCGCGAGGTCACGCTCTCGAGCAACGTCACGATGGATCTCATCCAGACGGACTGCGCCATCAACTCCGGCAACTCCGGCGGTGCGCTGTTCAACCTCTATGGCGAGGTCATCGGCATCACGAATGCGAAGTATTCCAGCAGCGGCTCCTCCAGCGAGGCGTCCATCGATAACATCGGCTTTGCCATCCCGATCAACTCGGTGCGCAGCATCGTGGAGAGCATCATTAAAAACGGCTATATCGTCAAGCCGTACATCGGCGTTTCCGTTGAAGATGTCAGCTCTGAAATGACGAGCTACGGCCTTCCCACCGGCGCGGTCGTCCGCTCCGTGACGGACGGCGCTCCGGCTGCACAGGCAGGCCTGCAGGCCAACGATATCATCACCGCCGTGGACGGCACCGAGATCAGCGGCAGCAACGATCTGGTCCAGATTGTCACCGCCAAGAAGGCGGGCGACACGCTGAAGCTCTCCGTCTACCGTCAGGGCCAGACACTGGAGCTGACCGTTACCGTCGCCGAGCAGAAGCAGTCCGCGCTTGCCGGCTCGAGCGATACGCAGCAGAGCCAGCAGCAGGATCAGAGCCAGCAGCAACAGCAGGGCGGCGGCTACGGCTTCCCGTGGGGCTTCGGCTTCGGCGGCTGATCGCTGCAAAATCAATTTACCAATACTCTCTCTTTTCTTTCTTCCTTTCTTAAAAAGGCAGCCGCTTCCGGGTCTGGGCCGGAGGCGGCTGCCGATTTTTTTGCAGGTTTGGATGGGAAGGCTTGTAACTGTAGGGTCGGGGCATGCCCCGACCGGCGCAATGCCGCCGATACGAACAGGCTGCCGTTAAAAACAGTACTGGCCTCCGATTCGTCATTGCGAGGCCCCGAAGGGGCCGTGGCAATCTCGGGAAGGCACTGTCGCCCCGTACCAGCCGTCGTTAAAACGGAAAATGCCGAAGTATGGGGTGTAGCGGCGGTCACTGCGCAGCCGTTGGCGGCTTTGCCGC
>ENA-OWPN01001782-OWPN01001782.1-human-gut-metagenome-genome-assembly--contig:-NODE-1782-length-16675-cov-2.381588_pt1 | contig 16675 bp, 13 predicted proteins | sample MGYA00248266_ERZ651850 | MGnify/ENA primary metagenome ERZ651850 (study PRJEB26924, sample SAMEA4378296) | human gut metagenome | biome: human gut; feature: human-associated habitat; material: faeces... | reverse complement strand
GTCCAGCGCATAAATGGTGGATGCGGAGTTAAGCACCGAGTTAAAGGACGAGAGAATCGCACCGAACATAACAGCCGCGAAGAAACCAAGCACCGGCTTGGGCATAACCTGCGCAACCAGCATCGGATAGGCCGAGTCACCGCTGCCCCAGTCCTGACCGGGATATGCCAGCGCACAGATAACGCCCGGCACAACGATAATCAGCGGAGTCATGATTTTGAGGAAGCCCGCGAATACCGCACCCTTCTGTGCTTCCTTCAGGTTCTTTGCGCCGAAAGCACGCTGGATGATGGACTGGTTGGTTGCCCAGTAGTACATGTTATTGACCAGCAGACCGGTCAGCAGCAGCGGCCACGGGAGCCACGGCTCGGGAGAATTTGCCTCGTTAATCGCGTTCAGATACGCCGGGTCGGTATGCAGGAACTTGTCAAAGCCATCCATAAAGCTGCCGTCGCCGCCCAACTGTCCGGACAGGAACATGAAGCCGAACACCGGCACCAGCAGGCCGCCGACAATCAGGCCCAAGCCGTTGATGGAGTCAGACAAGGCAATTGCCTTCAGGCCTCCGAAAATCGCGTAAATCGAACCGACGATCGCAGTAGCCACACACACGATGGCGATAGCTGCAAAATCCGAAATGCCGAGCATTTTATCCAGACCGAAGATGTTCACAAACACCTGCGCGCCGGCATACAGGATGTTCGGCAGCATGATGACAACATAACTCAGCAGCACGATAATCGAAACCAAGCGACGTGTGCCGGCATCATAGCGCTGCTCAAAGAACTGCGGAATGGTAGTCAAACCGGTTTTGAGGTATTTCGGCATCAGCACGAAGGCCAAAATAACCAGCGCGATAGCAGAGGTAACCTCCCAGCCCATCGTACTCATACCAACGCGAACCGCCTGACCGTTGTTGCCGACCAGCTGCTCAGCGGACAGGTTGGTCATCAGCAGAGAACCTGCAATAACCGGACCGGTTAAGCCTCGACCGGCCAGATAATAGCCGTCCTGCGTATCCAGATTATCGCCGCGGGTTTTCCACCACGAGATAACTGCGACGAGCGCCGTGAATGCCACAAAGGAAATCGCGGTGAACGCCAAGGAATTAAAAAACTGCATGTTTTTCTCCCCTTCTTGTTTTTCTTTCTTTCCCGGTTCAGAGGCATTCCGCTTCACACACTCCCCAGTAATGCGAAGCAGCTGTTTTGCGGGCGCGCGCACGCAAGCGCCCAAAAAAACAGATCACCAGTTTTCACTGAAGATCCTGACGTGCACGATAGCCGCGCCTCATTTCCCGTCATTCATTTTAGCACCATGTTCCTATATTGGCAAAACATTTTTGAGCTGTTTTTAGCACTTTGTTTAATTGCACATAATCCATTTCTCGTTTTTGTCGAATTCGCACTAATTATTTTTTATTATGACAATAAATTGCTCATTTCTTCACCATTTTTGCACCCAAAATATATTGTTTATTTTTCACAAAAAAGTGCAAAAAGCGCTTCGCGCCAATGGCGCGGAGCGCTTTTCACCTCATGGCTCATACCATGCATCGTCTCGCTTTTTCTCATCAAACAGGTGCGCATACTGCGCCATCTGGTAATCAGCCAGCAACGTGTCTGACTCAACATTTTCCATCGCAAACCAGCTCCCGTCCGGTAAGTAATAGCCGGCGTTATTGATGCGCGGTATCTGCTCTCGCACTGCCAAGCGAAGTGCATCATATCCGGATGTCGTACAGCCCAACGCATCCAACGCAAAAGCGGTTAAGTAATTGGCGCTGATTTGCACATCCTGCTGTTCTTCAATGTCATAATTGGCCCAGATGAAAAACGAAGCAAGCTTTTTCTTCTGCTTTTCTTCGGTGCTCTGCTCCTCATTCGGAGTTTCCATTAGTTCTTCATAAAACGCGCTCGGCAAATTCGGCTGATGATCACCAAAAAAGATGATAGCCGTTGGCTCATCTACCGCAGAAAAGTAAGCAATCAGTTCTTCAATCGCCGCATCGCTGCGCTTTACCAGCGACAAATATTCGTCTACCTCAGGATATTTCCCCGCATATTCTCCTGTCAAATGGATGGTCTGCTCGAAGTTATCGCTCTCATTCGGCACATAGCCGCCGTGATTCTGCATAGTTACATTGAACAGGAACAGCGGTGTATCCGGCTGCTTGCTTTCGAATACCTCAAAGATTTTACGATAATCCTCGCTATCGCTGATAAAACTGCGTACCCGTTCGGCATCTGCCCCAAAAGCATCCTCATACAACTGTGTATCAAAGCCAAACCGTTCATATACCTGCTGTCGGTTCCACGAAGTTGCACGATACGGATGCAGCGATACCGTTTGATAACCTTGCTCAGATAAACCGGATACCAACCCCGGCGTCGCCCGCTTGACGTACATCTGATACGGCGAGCAGCCGTACGGCAAGAATGCCATCGTGTCCCCCGTCAGCACTTCAAACTCGGTCGTCGCCGTGCCTCCGCCGAAGACAGACACCAGCAAATCCCCGGTAATCGTATTCTCCTTCCCTTTCAGCGAATGCAAAAACGGCAGATAATCTTCGTTTGTCTCAAACTCCCCTACATCATGCAAATCCGCAAAGGATTCATTCATAATCATGATGATATTCGGGCGGATTTCTTCCTGTACTCCATCATATTCCTCGGTAATTTGCGTCAATGCCTCGGCAGAATACCCTGCCGGCTGCTCTACAATGGCATTTCCCGCCGTCCGGCAGAAATAGTACCACTCGCTGTATTCCAGATTGCCCTGCCAAAAGCCAAAGCTACTGCCCGCAAGCTGTAAGCCATACAGCCAGCAGAAAAGCAGCAACGAGGCCGTGATAAACTGCCATCGCCTTGGTGTCGCCACACGGCGCATCCGCCAGACGGCAACGCAAAACAGCACAGCAATCCCCACAGTCTGCAGTACGGAAAGCTCCATCGGCACCGAATAGTTCGCTGCGACATTTTTGGCGGTGCCAATGGCAAAAATATCACTCAGCAGCACCGGCGTGCCGCGAAATACTGTCACATAATGGTCAATGAGCGCATATAACAACGTCAATCCCATGCCGATATTAGTCGTCCAGCGAATATTACCGACAAACACATAGACAAGCCCAAACACGGCTGCATGAGCAAGATACCCCTGCCAAATCGCCGTATTCCCCACCAGAATACCGCCCTTGACCACATACTCGGTCAGCAACAGTGCAAACGAACTGGCTGCCAGCAACACCAGAACGTCATGTACGGCCAGTTCAAATACTGTTGCCCGTCTGCGGGGACGAAGCAGCAGCGGCAACACCGCTAGAACCCCCAACGGCTTCTGACTTTCCGGACGGTAAAAAATCGTACCCTTGCAGAGCAGATACACCGCCGCATAAATGAGCAGCACCGCCAGCACTGTATTAACGATATGACCTAAAATTATCCTGCCTTTTGCTTGTTCTTTACATTTGGGGCGCACGTTTGCTTTTCTCCTTCTGAAAAGTAGAAAAGCCGCTACGGGCCTGCCGCAGCGGCTTTGTTTCTTCTGCTGTTATGCTTCCGGCTCGCTCTCGACACGAGTGACTGCAATGGACAAATCGTCCAACTGCTTGGGATCCACCGTATCCGGACAGCTCATCATCAAATCGGACGCATTCTGCACCTTGGGGAAAGCAATCACGTCACGGATGGAGTCCAGTCCTGCCAGCAGCATGCACAGACGATCCAAGCCATAGGCAAGGCCGCCGTGCGGGGGCGCACCATACGAGAACGCCGTAATCAGGTGTCCGAACTGCTCCTTGGCACGCTCCTCTGTAAAGCCGAGTGCCTCGAACATCTTGGTCTGCAGTTCCGGGTCATGAATACGAATTGAACCTCCGCCCAACTCGCAGCCGTTGAGGATGATATCATACGCCTTGGCGCGCACCTTGGCCGGATCGCTATCCAGCAGCGGAATGTCCTCGTCCATCGGCGCGGTAAAGGGATGATGCTTGGCAACCAGACGGTCCTCTTCCTCGCTGTACTCAAACTGCGGGAACTCAGTGACCCACAGGAGCTTGAAGTCATCCTTCTTGGCAAGGCCCAGACGCTTTGCCAACTCGCAGCGCAGCGCACCCAGCGAAACGAGCGCCGTTTCCTCGGAGGCGTCTGCAACCACAAACAGCACGTCATTCTCATGCATGTCCGCGCGCTCCTTGATGGCTGCGATTTCTTCCTCGGTCAGGAACTTGGCAAAGGACGAGGTCATCGAACCGTCTGCGGCAACCTTCATCCACGCAAGGCCCTTTGCACGATAGGTCTTGACGAAATCTGCCAGCTTGTCAATTTCCTTGCGCGGGAACTTGTCGGCATAGCCGTTGATGTTAATCAGCCGTACGGTGCCGCCGGCCTCAACTGCGCCCTTAAACACACCGAAGCCGCAGTTTGCCGCAATATCCGAGATATCCTTGATCTCAAAGCCAAAGCGGGTATCCGGCTTATCCGAACCGAAGCGGTCCATTGCCTCGCGCCAGGTCAGGCGCGGCAACGGCAGCTGAATATCAATATCCAGCACTTCCTTAAACACCCGCTTTAGGAAGCCCTCATTGACCGCGATAACATCATCCTGCTCGACAAAGCTCATCTCGAGGTCGATTTGGGTAAACTCAGGCTGACGGTCGGCACGCAGATCCTCGTCGCGGAAACAGCGGGTGATCTGGATATAACGGTCCATACCCGACAGCATCAGGAGCTGCTTATACTGCTGCGGAGACTGCGGCAGCGCATAGAACTTGCCCGGATGCACACGGGACGGCACAAGGTAATCTCGCGCGCCCTCGGGCGTGGACTTGGTGAGCATCGGGGTTTCAATCTCGATGAAGCCTTGCTCGTCAAAATAATTGCGGGCCACCTGGGTCACACGATGGCGCAGCATCAGATTCTTCTGCATGGAAGGACGACGCAGATCGAGGTAGCGGTACTTCAGGCGCACCTGATCGCCGACCTCCTTGGTATCGTCAATCTCAAACGGCGTGGTCTCCGCCTTGGACAGGATGCGGATGTCCTCGGCAATGATTTCGACCTCACCGGTCGGCATCTTTTTGTTGATGGCGGCCTCGTCGCGCGCAACCAGCTTGCCGCGCACCGCAACGACAAACTCCGTGCGGCAGGTAAACGCGATATTGAACAGCTCGGCGTTGACCGACTTATCGAACGTGCACTGCACGATGCCCGCGCGGTCACGCACCAGCAGAAACAGTACGCCGCCGTTATCGCGCACACGGTCCACCCAGCCGTTGATCGTGACCGTCTGGCCCGCGTCGGAAAGGCGCAGGTCGCCGCACATATGCGTGCGCTTCATGCCCGCAATCGATGTGTTATTCATGTGTATCAGTCCTCATTTATGATTTTTCAAATACTATTCACTTATCACAGATGACCTTGCCCTGATTTTTGGCCGCAAGGCCGTCCCGGATGCGGGTAATCGCATCGGCAAGTGACACCTTAACTTGCTCGCCGGAGTCCATATCCTTGACTGCAACAACGTTTTCCTGAATCTCATCCTCACCGAGGAAGATGACATACGGGATACCCAACTTGTCGGCATAGCCAATCTTATGCTTAAACTTCTTCTGCTCACTATAAAGCTGCGTGCGGATACCTGCCTCACGCAGGCTGGTCGCGAGCGTAATGGCCGCCCCCATATCGTCCGTCATCGGCAGGATGAGCACATCGGCAGGCGCGCAATTCTGTCTGTCATTCAGATAGCCCTGCTCTCCCAGCACATAGAACAGACGAGTCAGACCAATCGAAATGCCGACACCCGGCAGCTGCTTATCGGTATAATACTCTGCAAGGTTGTCATATCGGCCACCTGAACAGATGGAGCCAATCTCCGGATGATCCAGCATCGCCGTCTCATATACTGTGCCGGTGTAATAATCCAGACCGCGCGCAATCGTCAGATCGATTTCGAAGTGATCGTCCGGCACACCAAAAGCGGTCATATACTGTGCGACCGTTTTGAGTTCGTCCGCCCCCTGATCGAATACATCGTTTTTGCCCTTATAGCCTTCCAGCGCTGCAAGAATCCCCTGCGTACCGCCCGGTGTTGCAATAAACGCCAGCAGCTCATCTGCCGTGTCCGCAGCCACACCAAAATCGTCCACCAGAATGGCTTTTACCTTTTCCGCGCCGATTTTTTCCAGCTTATCAATCGTGCGCATCACATCGCCCGCCTTTTCGGTCAGACCGAGGATGGCAAAAAAGCCGTTCAGCACCTTGCGGTTATTGATGCGAATCTTGAAACGTTCCAAGCCGAGGGAAGTGAAAGTTTTATAGATGATGCTGGGCACTTCAGCTTCGTTGATGATGTCCAGCTTGCCGTCGCCGATAACGTCGATATCCGCCTGATAAAACTCACGGAAACGGCCGCGCTGTGCGCGCTCACCGCGGTACACCTTGCCAATCTGGAAGCGACGGAACGGGAAAGTCAGCTCTCCATAATGCTGCGCGACATATTTTGCCAGCGGCACCGTGAGATCAAAGCGCAGCGACAGGTCGCTGTCTCCTTTTGTAAAGCGATAAATCTGCTTCTCCGTCTCTCCACCGCCCTTGGCAAGCAGCACTTCGGAGGATTCAATCAGCGGCGTGTCCAACGGATAAAAGCCGTACAAGGCATAGGTTTCACGCAGCACCTGCATGATCCGCTCCATCTGCACCTGCGGAGCGGGCAGCAGCTCCATAAAGCCGGACAGGGTTCTGGGTTTCACTTTTTCCATACTTTTTGATTCTCCTCAAGACAGACGATTGCACCGAATAGGCCCATCTGCCCATCCGGTGCATTGCTTCCTGTCATTTATTTTTTATTCTTGGGGTTGACGATATTACGCCAATCCAGATCACCGCGGTCAAGACCAAGGATGAGCATTTCGGCCGTTGCGGAATTGGTTGCAATCGGGATATTATGCATATCGCACAGACGGACAATGGCATGCACATCCGGCTCGTACTGTGAATTGGACATGGGATCACGGAAAAACAAAACAAGGTCGATTTCGTTATACGCAACGCGGGACGCTATCTGCTCCTCGCCGCCCTGCATGCCTGCAAGACACTTATCAATCTTCAGGCCAGTTGCCTCTTCCACGAATTTTCCCGTTGTGCCGGTTGCACAAATATCATGCTTTGCCAAAATACCACAATACGCCATACAGAACTGAACCATCAGCTCCTTTTTCCGGTCGTGTGCGATAAGTGCTATGTTCATTTCCGAAACATCCCCTTTCCACGTACCACATATATGCTGTTTCCACTCTCTTGTTGCGTCAAGCAACGCTGCTTGGTTGCTGATGTTTTGCAGAGAAGATGCTTTGCGATTATATTTACGCTGTTTAAATACGAATGAGCGGTACCCGTTCGCCGTCCAGCCGGCGCGCAATGTTTTGAAAGGCGCGCGCAGCACCCGCATGCTTAACAGACAAAATGCTCTTGCCGCTGTTACCGCAGGATATCAAATCCTCATCCTCCGGCACAACGCCCAAAAGCGGAAGCCCCGCTTCGTCCATCGCGTCGTCGATATTGCCTGATTTGCCGCGGCAGATGAGCTGCGGACGCACCCGATTGAGCACCATACGAATGCGCTGGATACAATATTCTTCCTCCAGTTTGCGCGCACACCGCTCCGCCCCGCGGATGCAGGCACGGTCGGTTGCCGTAACGACAACCGCCTGCGTCGCAATATGCGCCAGAAAAGAAAGCTCCGCAGGCAGTCCGGCAGGACCGTCTATCAGCAGGTAATCAAACGCAGCTTCCTCCGCCTGTACGGCCAGCTGCTCCATGCCACGCTCGCTGAGCGCAGGCAGTGCCACCGGCGCTGTCAGTAAGTACAGGCTCTGATACTCCGGATGCCGCGCCATGGCGTCTCCGAGCGGCACAGCGCCGCCCGCCACATCTGCAAAGGAGTAAACTACCCTGTCCGACATGCCCAGCACGATATCCAGATTCCGAAGGCCGCAGTCGCCGTCGATCAGGAGCACGCGGTGGCCAATCTGCGCCAACGCAGCGCCCACGCCCGCCGTAAAGGAGGTTTTCCCTGTGCCGCCCTTACCGGACGCAACCAGAATCACCTTCAACATACCGCCTCCGAAATAGAAAAACTTATATATTGTATTATAAACTACCAACCGTCAATTTACAAGCATTTGTGCAAAGTTTTTATTGTGCTGAAACATTCCGTCAGGGAACCATGGTATTTTCGCTCTGCACCGACTCCACCGTATCCGGCTCCTCCTCCGCGAAGTACGCGTCAAGGATATCCCGCACAATCGGCGCGACCGCGGAACCATGTCCCGCACCTTCACCAACCACGCAAACGACAATTTCCGGGTCGTCAAACGGTGCAAAAGCGACAAACAAGCCATTGGTGTAGTTGGTCTCAACGCCGTTCTTCCTTTCGGTCATTTCGGCAGAACCGGTTTTGCCGCCGACCTTAATCGGATAATCGGCAAAGGTAGTCGCTGCGGTACCGCCCTCGGCAGTAACCTCGCTCATGCCCTTCATCACCAAATCGCGCGTCGCATCCGAAAACTCAATGGTATCGATGACCTTCGGCTGCTCTTCCTCGACCACATCGGAATAATCATAGGTTTTGATGCTCTTGACCAGCGTCGGCTGATACAGCGTACCGCCGTTGACCACCGCCGCCATATAGTTTGCCAGCTGCAACGGGGTAAACAAATTATCAGACTGACCAATCGCAGCGTTGACATCGTCGCCGCCCTGCCACTCGCGCAGCGTGGGGTCGTTTTTGCGATTTGCCTCACGCTCGGTCGGGCCGGCCGCCTGACCGGCATATTCCGCAATCTCTACGCCGGTCACATTGCCCAAACCGAATTTATCGCACCAGTTTTCCAGATGCGCGCCGGTGAGCTGCTGACCAACATTGTAGAACAATACGTTGCAGGAATATTTGATGGCCTGTGTTACGTCCAACGTCATGGGCTGATCGTGGTTGTTACAGGGAAATGTCACACCGCCATATTCGAACTTGCCGTCACAGACATATGTGGTGTTGGCGTCAATAATCCCCTCCTCAAGCGCTGCAATCGCTGTCAGCACCTTAAAGGTCGAACCAGGCGGATACAAACCCAGCGTGGCACGGTTCAACTCCGGACTTCTCGAATCACTGGAAATCTGGTCGTAATCCTTGTTGTAATTCTCCAGATTATAGGTCGGGTAGGACGCCATAACCAGCACCTCACCCGTATCCGGGTCGAGAGCAACTGCCGCGCCGCCGCGCTGATAGTCGGAAAGGTAATTTGCCAGCGACTTTTCCGCTACTTCCTGCAATTCCAGATCAATGGTAGTGATGACATTGTCGCCCGGTTGCGGCGCATACGAATTGGCATGATCGGTTATGCTGTCGCCGCCCAAATCAGTTTCCACCGTGCGCGATCCAGCTGTGCCGTGCAGATAGGACTCCAGCGCAGACTCCAATCCGCTTTTGCCGATGGTGTCATTCATGGTATAGCCCGCCTTATTTTGATACGGGCCACCGTTTTTCGTGCCCGTCCATTCCTCTGTGAACATCGGGCCAACTGTTCCCAACAAATGCGCAGCATACGTCGTGTCATACTTGCGGATGGCTTCGCTCTGCACATCAACACCGGTATACTGCTGGTGGTGCTCCTTGATATAGGCAATCAAATCCATGGAAACATTATCCGCCAGCGTAAAGGTCGCGTTATTGTTAAAGCCAACACGCCGCATGCTGTAATACAGGCCGACCAGTGTGCGCGCATCCGCGTCGGACAGCCCGGTCTGCATCCCCAGATTATTCTCCATATAGGTGCGCATAGCGCTGATAAACTCGGAGGCAGATACCAGTGTAGTCGCATCCATCTGCGACACCTGATCGATTTTATTGCCGTCCGCATCATACTGCGGGTTTTCCTCATTCGCTGTATTTGCAGCCGCTTTGGCATCCTGCACGGCCTTTAGGCCAAGCGTATCCGCACTTTGCTTAATATAATCAGACAACGCTTTGCGCTCGGAATCTCCCTCTGCGCCCACATATTCATACGGTGCAGTATCTGTAATAGGTATTACATCATTGAGCACCGCAGCGCTTGTTTCTTCCGTTGTATCCGTATTGGTTTCGGTGCCGTCCCCGGTCTCACCGCCGCCATCTGTGTTCGCGGCTGCGGCCGCAGTTCCGTCCGCCTTAACCCGATTAGCCAAGTCCAGCAAGACCTCAAAGCGGTCTTCCTTGTCCTCCCAAAAGGAGGAATAGATCAGCACTAGGGAAAAACCGGTCTGGTTGGTCACCATTGCCCGACCATAGCGGTCCAGGATTTCGCCGCGCGCAGCCGATACGGTGGACGTTGTCGTCAAGAAGCTCGCCGAACGACGCACATAGCTTTCTCCGTTAATCAGCTGCAGCTGAAGCAACTGCCCGCCCGCGAGTCCCACGCAAAGCAGCAGCAGACAGCCCAATACCAGCAGACGGCGCAGCAGTTGTGTTTTATTTACCATAGGGGTTCCTCTTTTCGCTTCTCATCGGTTGGCGAATTTACGGCTGATTTTCTGCATCGGCCAGTATACGATAAAGCAAAACAGGCAGGCCAGCAGGGTCCCGCCGATAATCTGACGCAGAACCAGGCCAAAGGATGCACCGGCCTGCGGCAGCAGATAGGCAAAATACCGCAGCAGTCCCAGTACGATCATTTCAAACGCCGTCATGAGCACCATCGATACGTAGCTTCCGCTGAGCGTCAGACGACTCATCTCACCCGCAATAAAACCGAATATCAGGAAAAACAGCGGATACAGGCCGTCAATGCCGATAAAGCCCAAATCATAAAACAGGCCTACCGTGATACCGATAATCACGCCTTCCACCGGACCATCCAGCAGCGCAGCCGCGGCCACAAGCGCGGGCAGCAGATCCAGGTGATAGCCGCGAATGGACCATGTGCCGAACAAACTGGTCTGTAGCACATAAATCAGCAGTGCAAACAGGATGTACAGCACGACCTTCGGGATGGATAATTGTTCTCTCTGCATGTACTCACTCCGTAGTATCCGTAAAGTCGGTGACAATGGAAACGCTCGATACCGTATCCACATTCGCAAAAGGCTTGATGACCGCATAATAGGAAATGCCGTTTTCCTCGGGCAGCACACTCTCGACCGTGCCAATCATCACGCCCTTGGGGAACAAACCGCCGCGGCCGGAGGTCTCCACCGTATCGCCAATGACAACGCTCGAATCCTCGGTCAGGTAGCTCAGCCGCAGATTTCCTTCCGCCATCAGGTCATAATTGCCCTCGGCAATAGCGGTTTCGCGGGTGCGGGTGATCAGGGCGCCGCATTGCATCTCAACATCGATTACGGTCGTAACCTCACAAGTGTTGGAATACACCTCGCTGACGTATCCCACCATACCGTCCACCGTGGTAACCAAATCGCCCACTTCCACGCCGTGGGAAGAACCCTTGTCCAAGCTGAGCGTCATCGCCCAGTCGCCCGGATTGCGGGCAATAACCTCGGCGTTAATAGTCGTCAACTCGCGCGTGCGTTCGGGCTGACCCGCCGCGGCACGCAGCTGGTTGTTTTCCTCAATCGCCAGCTCCGCATCGCGCACAGTCTGCTCCATATCGCGAATTTGCTTTTTCAGTTCCTCGTTTTCTGCTTTCAGGTCATCAAATTCGGTGAAGTATCCAAAGCCCTTCCCCAGCGCACCGGTCACACCGGAAGCCAGCCGCTGGACAGGCGTGGTCACAAAGCTGACCAAACGGGTCACCGGAGACGGTTTGCCGGTCACGCCGCTGTACAGCGCGGACAGGATGCACAGCACAATCACAATCACCACGCCGACCACAAAACGCGACCCCACTCTGTTACGTCTTCGCAAAAGCTCTAAACTCCTTTCAATATTCCAAAACGCGCCGATTTCAGCACATTTCCTGCGTCATTTCCCGCAGAATCACATGCAGTCCAGCCACCGGCAGGCCCATCACGCTGTAATAATCGCCCTCGATTCCTTCGATGAGCAGCGCGCCGTGCCCCTGTATGCCATAGGCGCCCGCCTTATCCAGCGGTTCACCCGTTGCAAGATAGGCGGCAAGCTCATCCTCATCGAACGCGCGGAAGGTCACCCGCGTGCGAGTGCACAACGTGCGTGCCTCTCCCGCAGGCGGCAGCACGGCCAGCCCGGTCAGCACCTCATGGGTGCGCCCACGCAAGCGGCGCAGCATATCCGCTGCCTGTGCCTCATCCGCAGGCTTGCCCAGCGGCAGGCCGTCTATCGTGACCATCGTGTCCGACCCGATGCACACGGCCTTGGGATGCAGGCGCTGCGCTGCCTGCGCTTTGAGCTGCGACAAACGCACAACCTCCTCTTCCAGCGGCGCGCCGGGACGCAGCGTTTCATCTGCATCCGCCGGACAGACGGTAAAATTCTCGGTAATCAGCGCCAGCAGCTCACGCCTGCGCGGCGATGCGGACGCCAGAACGATTTGCATTATTCGACTCCTCTTTTATACAGTCCGTTGGTGAATTCCCCCTCCATGGGGTTGCCTTCCAGAAACGCGCAGGCAATGCGTGCACACTCTTCGGGCGTTTCAATCGTAAACAGCAGCCGCGCAGTCTGTACACCGAGCGGCCGCACATCCTCGCGCAGGCAAAGCGCCCGGTTGCCCAGCAGCGTATTGCGGCAGCCGTATTCAGGCAGCAGCGCAAAGCGCTCACCGCGGCGGTCGGTCAGATAAGTGACGCCGTTTTCGCAGCTGCACTTACCGCCGTGCTGGCGGCGAATCGCACAGTTTTCAAAAATCATCAGCGGCAGATGGCCGTAAACAATCATTTCGGTTTCCAGCGGTCCGCGCATGTCTCGAATCTGCGCCAGACGCGCCTCAAACGACAGCGTCTGCCGCTGCACGCCCATTTCAGCCAGTGCATACAGCGTTTTGCTGTTGAATGCATTCAGGCCAAAGTCGCCATGCACGGCAAAGCCAAGACGCCGCGCCAGCGCGATATGGCCGAGATTGCCCGCCAGCACGGTTTTCGTGCCACGGCTCATCGCCTCGCCCAGCAGCATTTCAATTTCGGGCTGCTCCGCATCCGAAAAGATGCGCGGCAGTACGGCAGGCAGACCGGTCTGCGCTGCAACATCCAGCGGCACATAGATGGTTTCCAGTCCCAAGTCACGCAGCGCGTCCGCCTGCGCTTTGGTCCGGACAGACGCGGTATACCCGCAAAAACCGGTGCGCGGGCGGCTGTCATCGTCACGCGCAAGCAGCGGGCCTTCCAGCCAGTCCCGCGACGGCGGGGCCGCGCGTTTGGCCAGCAGCAGTGCGAGCGCATCGCGCCGCATCGCGTTGACGGTAGATGCAGGCAACGCCAAGCCGTCCTCCATCTCAATGCGTAAGTTTTTGATATAAAATGGCGTACCGCCCGTCTTACGCAGAGATTTTTCCACCATTTCCGGTGTGGTCGGGCGGGTACGCGCCCGCTCGACGGCTGCGGCAGACGAAACCCCGTCCGCGCTGAGCACCGCGCCCGTGTCCTCGCGTGCGGTAAAGCACAGCGAAACCGGCACAAGCGGTGCTTCTTTTCCCTCGGCAAAACGATGCGCTGCCTCGTCGTACAGCGACTGCACCTCATGCAACGGCACATCGGTCTTGGTGCCGAACATCGCATCGCCCTTTTTCCCAGTATAGTAACCGTCGGTAAATCCGTCGCGCGAAAAGACGCGCCGCAGCGTGTCGCGCTCCTCCGGTGTCGGGTTCCGATGTTCGCGCAGCAAATCAGCATAAATCTTCGTAACGATTGCGGTGTATTCCGGCCGCTTCATACGGCCTTCAATCTTGAGCGAGGACACGCCAAGGTCGGCAAGCTCCGCCACATGACCCGCCAGCGCCAAATCCTTGAGCGAGAGCGGATAACCCCCGTTATACGGCAGGCGGCAGGGCTGCGCGCACAAGCCGCGATTGCCCGAGCGCTGCCCGATGACCGCGGACAGGTAGCACTGTCCCGAATAGCACATGCACAGCGCGCCGTGCACAAATACCTCGGTTTCGACGCCCGCCTGCTCGGTAATCAGGCGCACCTCATCCCGCGTGCACTCACGACTGAGCACCACGCGCGAAAAGCCAAGGTCACGCGCCTGTTTTGCGCCGTCAAGCGTATGAATGGTCATCTGTGTGGAGGCGTGCAGCGCAAAATCCGGCGCGTGCGCATGAATCAGGCGCGCCAGTCCCAAATCCTGCACAATGAGCGCATCCGCACCTGCCTCGTACAAAAATTTTGCGTCATGCAGCGCGGTGTCCAGTTCGCGGTCGCCTGCAAGGATATTCAGCGTGATATTGGTTTTAACCCCTCGCGCGCGGCAGTAAGCAATAGCGTCAGCCATCTCGTCGGCCGAAAAGCCCTGTGCATTACGACGCGCATTGAACGTACCAAAGCCCATATACACCGCGCCCGCACCCGACTGCACAGCCGCGCGCACCCCCTCCGGCGAACCGGCGGGCGCAAGCAATTCTATCTTACTCATTTATGACGATTCCCCGGATGGCTCGTGCTGTTGCGATTGACCTGCTGCCGCAGCGCAGTGTTTTCCGCTTCGAGCGCGCGGCACTTGGCTTCAGCAGCCTCGGCAGCCGTCTTGGCCTTGATATACTCGTCAGCAAGGTTGACCGTTGCCAACGCCAGCGCCCGCGTGGACGCAAACGACGCTGAACCGCCGCACTGCGCGATGGTCTGCTGCGCCAGATCCGCCACCTCATTCATATATTCTACAGATTCATCCGCCAGCATGGTGTACTGCTGTCCTGCAATCTGTATGGTTACACGGTTTGCCATGCAAATCCTTCCTTTCGCAAAATAGTCGCTCAAAAGGCATAATTTGATAAAATATAGTATACCACAACCCATTCCCTTTTGGAACAAAAAATCTGTGCAAAGATGCGCACTCTGCTTTCCGTTTTTTGTACACAACGATACCGGTGCATAAATTTGTAAAAGATTTTTGTTTGCCTTGTGTGATACGCTGCACTGTGCTAAAATAAAAATGAATTATTCCGTCCGGATGAGACGCCGGACAGACATCAGGTGAGATTTATGCTGCATATCAACGAGGTCCGCCGCATCGTGGTCAAGGTGGGTACCTCGACGCTGACATACGAAAACGGAAAGCTCAATATCCGCCGCATTGAACGGCTGGTACGCACCATCAGCGACCTGCAAAACCGCGGGTTCGACATGGTGCTCGTCTCCTCAGGCGCGGTGGGCGTGGGCGCTGCCAAGCTGGGGCTTGGCGGGCGGCCACGCGAGCTTGCGATGAAGCAGGCCGCCGCCGCGGTCGGCCAGTGCGAGCTGATGCATATTTACGACAAAATGTTTCTCGAATACGGCATCAACGTGGCGCAGATTCTGCTGACGCGCGAAAACATCATCGACGACGACCAGCGCGAAAACATTCACAACACCTTCACCGCGCTCATGCGCACGGGCGTTGTGCCGATTGTCAACGAAAATGACACGGTCGCCACCGCGGAGCTCAAGCACATCGAAAACTTCGGTGATAACGACACCCTGTCCGCTGTGGTTGCGCGCATGTGCGACGCAGACCTTTTGGTCATCTTCTCGGACATCGACGGGCTGTATGATTCCGACCCGCGCAAAAACCCGCAGGCCAAACTCATCGGACACGTGGCCAAAATTGATGCAAAAATCCGCCGCATGGCGGGCGGCGCAGGCTCGGCACACGGCACGGGCGGCATGGCCACCAAGATCACCGCCGCCGAACTGTGCATGGATGCCGGCATTCCCATGCTGGTGGCCAACGGCGACAAGGACGACATTTTATATGACATCGTAGACGGCAGGCCGGTCGGCACGCTGTTTGCACGGGAGGAGGAACGCGTATGACAAAATTTCACTTTCACCGGCTGACTGATGTACTCTGCGGTGGAAATCTGCGCGTTTTTTCCAAAGCGCAGGTTATCGCGGCGCTCATTGGCGCAGCCATCGGTGCGTTTCTTGGTGTGCAGGCATACTGCAACGGCTGGCTGGGCTGAGGCTTACCGGTTCCCGATACCGATATTTTAGATAAACGGAGTGAAACACCATGCGGCAACTGCTGGAAATCGCTGAGGATGCACGACGCGTCAAGCACGCGGTGGCAAAACTCGGCACAAACGATAAAAACCGCGGCCTGCTCGCCATTGCGGACGCGCTGTGCGCACACGCAGACGAAATCATCGCCGCCAACCGCATCGACATCGACAACGGCCGTGCCGCCGGTCTGGCGGACGGGTTAATCGACCGTTTGATGCTGGACGAAAAGCGCATCGCAGGCATCGCGGAAGGCTGCCGTCAGGTTGCCGCGCTGCCCGACCCGGTCGGTGAGGTGCTGGGCATGCGCAAGCGTCCCAACGGCCTGCTGATCGGACAGAAGCGTGTGCCGATGGGTGTCATCGGCATCATTTACGAGGCGCGTCCCAACGTCACCGTTGATGCAGCCGCACTGTGCTTCAAGGCAGGTTCGGCCTGTATCCTGCGCGGCGGCAAAGAAGCGTTTCATTCCTCGATGCGCCTGACTCAGCTCATGCGTGCGGCGCTCGAAGCCGAGGGGCTACCCGCAGACGCAATCAATCTGGTTGAGGACACCTCGCGCGAGAGTGCAAACCAGA
>ENA-OWPN01001780-OWPN01001780.1-human-gut-metagenome-genome-assembly--contig:-NODE-1780-length-16685-cov-3.052075_pt1 | contig 16685 bp, 22 predicted proteins | sample MGYA00248266_ERZ651850 | MGnify/ENA primary metagenome ERZ651850 (study PRJEB26924, sample SAMEA4378296) | human gut metagenome | biome: human gut; feature: human-associated habitat; material: faeces... | reverse complement strand
CGGCATTGCCGCGCAGCACAACACGACCGTGCTCAAACTGCTGCAAAACAATCCGCAGCTGGGCGGCAGCGACCGTATCTGGCCGGGACAGACGCTGGTGGTTTCCTATGGGCCGAAGCTGGGGACCTTTGCCGTCAACGGTTATGCATACCCAAACATAGACCAGCGGATTTTACGTAAAACGCTGCCCTATTTGACGTACTTATCGGTGTTTTCCTATGGATTCGACAGTCTGGGGCGTATTCTGCCGCAAAATGCGGAAGTAATCACGCGCATGGCGCGGCAATACGGGGTGCTGCCGCTGCTGGTGCTGACAACGCTCGGCGAGGATGGACAGTTTTCGGGCGAGCGGGCGCAGCAGCTGCTGCGTGACCCGGTCGCGCGCGGCGCGCTGATTGAGAATCTGGCGCAGACCATTGCGGCGCAGGGTTTTGCGGGCGTGGACATTGACTTTGAATACATCCCGCCCGAGGATGCGGCTGCCTACGCTGACTTTGTCCGCGCGGTGCGCACGCGGCTGGAGCCGTCCGGGTTGACGGTCATGGTGGCGCTTGCGCCCAAGACCTCGGCCGACCAGCCGGGACTGCTGTATGAGTCGCACGATTATGCCGCGCTTGGCGCAGCGGCAGACGATGTGCTACTCATGACTTATGAATAAGTTGTTTTATGATACATATAATCGACCGGCTAAGGTTTGCTATTCAAACCGCCGTTCGATTTGGATGTAGATGGTTGCGTCGCCAGCACTGCGCTCGGCGGCGTTTTTTTCGTATGTAATGCGGTTGACCACGCTTTTCAGCAGGTCGTTTCGCTCCTGTGCGGTCGCGGCGTTGGGATAGGCTTCGATCACATGTTCCAGACGCGGCCGCATGGCAGGCGCGCCGCGGCGCTCTTGGTCGATCGTCAGCGCACGAGCGCTGGCCTTAGCGAGTGCGCGATCCAGCTCGGCGAGCTGGCTGTCCAGTTGGCGGCGGCGGGAAACGAAATACTCCGGCGTGTAGACCTCCTGCTCGACCAGCTCGGCAGCACGGTCAAGCTGTGCACGCAGTTTACGCTGGGCGGCGTGGATCGCGCGGATCTCTTCGTGCGCCTGCGCGGCGCGTGCGTCTAGTTCGCGCTCGACCGTGTTCTGATGGTCGATGTCCACCTCGTATTCGGCCAGCCACAGTCGCAGTGCGTGCAGCACCGCGTCCTCCACGTCGGCGCAGAACGAGCTGACATTGTTGCAATCCGCCCAGCGGCAGTCGAGCCGGCCGGTGCAGGGTAGGGCAGCGGCCGGTGCGCCGTAGGTCATCACATGGCCGCACTTGGCGCAGTACAGCAGGCCGACAAACGGGTTTTTGAGTTCGTGGTTTTTCTTGAGCGGCAGGCCGGGGGTGTTGTCCAGCAGGCGCTGCACGGTATCAAAATCCTCATCACTGACGAGCGCTTCATGCAGGCCACGCGCCTTGACGTAGTCATCTACATACCGGCGCGGCTTGGTCAGCACGCCGTCGCGCACGGTGGGCTGCGCGGCCTTGCGTCCCCATGTCACATAGCCAGCGTACAGGCAATTGCGCAGCACGTTGCGCACCGACTGAGCGCTCCACGCGACACCGGCAGAGGTGCGTTCCCCGCGTGCATTGAGACGACAGGCAATGACATAGCAGCCGACACCTTGCAGGCGCAAGTCGAAGATCTCGCGCACGATCGCAGCCTGCGGCGGGTTTGGTTCGAGCGTGTAGCCTTTGCCGTCTCGTACCTTGACGCGAAAATAGCCGTAGGGGTCAGTTTTGCCCATGTATTTGCCCTCTTTGACCGAGGCAATGCGCCCTGCAATCATGCGGCGCTTGATGGTCTTATACTCGCGGCGCGACATGAACAGGCCGAACTCGAAGTATTCCTCGTCGAATTCGTTGGCGGGATCGTAGGTTTTGGTCGGGGTGATGATGCGTGTGCCAGAGTATTTGAACGCCTGCGCGACGATGCCCTGGTCGATGCTGTCGCCGCGGGCGAGACGCTCGATTTCCATGACCAGCACGCCGTCCCACTGACCGGCCTCGACTTCGGTCAGCAATCGCTGCATCTGCGGACGGGCGGCGATGGTTTCGCCCGAGACAATCTCCTCATAGACCCCGCCGATCTCCAGCCCCATGCGGCGCGCGAGTGCGAGCAGCGCGGCACGATGCCGGGCAAGGGTTTCGCCCTCGCCGCGGGCTTCGGCTTCGGCGTCCGCGCGCGATTTTCGGAGGTATATCAGATATGCCATAAAATCACCTTTTTTCAGTATATGGGACGGGAAAATGGATAAAAACAGAACATTTGTTCGGTATAAGCGGGTGTAAAAATGCAGACCACAACAAAACAGTGTTCGGTTGTGGTCTGCGGGATGCATCACAGATAGCGGTTCAAAACGGCTACCAACTGTTCCTTGTAGTTGTTTAACTCATAGATGTCCTGCATGGAATACTTGGTTTCCTTTTTATTCTCATCAGGAATAATCAGTGTTTTCTGATTATCCGTTAGCTTTAGCCGGCAGATCCATTTGCGGGTATTGCCCTTATACAGGATGTTGATATACGATTCTGTATCTTTGTATGTAATCTGAGAGTGCGGAACGATATCACTTAGCATATTTTTGATGATGAAGTATGCCTCAAGTTCTTCCTCGGTGGTTACAATAGCCGACTTCTTTGCAGGGGCGGGTTCTTCGACAGCATCGTTATCCGTGTTTTTCTCCTGATCGGCCGGAATACTTAGCTCAGAGGAGCCAAGCGCAGTTTTGAGCTTTTCATTTAGCATCTCACTGATAAAATCGTTCAGTGACTTTTTTACGATCGGGCGGAATTTTTCAATTACTGATTGCGTTTTGGGGCCGGAGTACACATCTTGCAGGAATAAGCGTACAAAATCATCTGTGGGGGATTCCAGTTGTGAGGTCAAGATTCCACGAAATTCGTTTGCATATTTCAGCCGAGAAGCAGTATCAAAAATCGTTTCAATATCAAATACAGATTTGCAGAACTTCTTCAGTTCCGGCACCTGATTATCTTTGATATCCAGCATATTGACTTCAAGGAACGGCGTCTCATCCATACGGTTTGCATCTTCAAGGTCAGTATAAAAACGGTAGATGACGCCGTTGGTGAGGATAGCAAATTTCGCAGATGTAGTACCAAAGTAGCGGAAAAGCTGCGAGTCATGCTTTTCCAGCTTTTCGGACGCGGCCTTGCATTCAACAAGGATAACAGGGGTATCATTCATGATGATAGCATAGTCTACCTTTTCGCCCTTTTTGATGCCAACATCTGCGGTATATTCGGGGACAAACTCTTGGGGATTGAATACATCATATCCCAGCAGAGCAAAAAAAGGCATGATTAAAGAGGTTTTGGTTGCTTCTTCCGTGGCAACTGCATCTTTAAGCGAGTCAACACGTTTGGAAAATTGTTTTACCTGATCGATAAAGTCCATAAATTATTCCCCCTACGGATTGACAAAATTAGCCAATCTTGTATAATGTTGTTGGAGAATTGTGTGAAACACTCCATATTTGCCCGTTCCAGTGGTAGAGCACTGGGGCGGGCGCTTTTTATTTGTCCAAATTGAACACCGATATTTTGTGAAAAACTGCTGTAAAGCAGTGTTTGGTTGTGGTCTGCGGGGTTTATGAATTAACGTATTCCATATAATTGGTGGACATGATACTTAACATAATCTGTCCGTCGTATACCGAATAAGACCAATTGGATGCAGTTCCATTTGAAACATTGTTTGTCCCGTCTGCAAGGTTTAGCACATCCAAATCGCTATCGAGCTTTTGGCGAATGGTCTCACTTGGTTCATAAGTATTTATCAATGCACCCAATAAAGCACCGTGTTGTTTCGCAATTTCGGTCGTATTTATAGAATCGGCAGAAACAACATAGAAAATATAATACACTTCATCTGTTTCCGGAACGCAATAATACATGAGGTTGCCATCGCCGGGAGCAGCATAGCCATATACTACAGCAGCAGGCATATTTTCAGTAGCTTCCTGATCTATTCTATTATATTCATCAGTTAGCAGCTCTTCTGCAGATGTTCCTGCAATGCTTTGTTGAAGTGCTGTAACCGCTTCGTCAAGCGTATAGCCAAATGCGATGGAAGTATCACTATTCTCGTTTGTATCTTCCGTAGCAGCATTGTCAGGAGTGGTTGCAATTGAATCATCGGATGCAGATGTATCATTCGTACCACTGTTACTACAGCCACAAAGGAGAATTGCAAACACGCAAGTGAGAGCCAAAAACCTTTTTACCATTTTTGTTTTCCCCCATTTACGGTGTCCAATTTGAACACCGATATTTTATGAATGATATGCAATATATTGATTTGCCCTTGCCAAAATCCAAGATATGGTGTATTATTGAAAACACGAACGTTTGTTCTGTTTCGGGGAGGGCGACAGATGAAAGAATATGACGAACTCATAGTGCTGGCTGCGCAGTCTGAGCTGCCGTCCGCTTTTATTTCTTCTCTTCTGGCGTTTGCGCGGTCGCTGCAAGACCATGACCAAACGCGAGCACCCGCTGTCGATCTTCGGGCGACAGTGTCTCCATAACAGCGTACAGTTCTTGTGCTTCTGGTGATGCGCTCACTTCTTCGGGAGTGGGCGCTTTTCTAATGTCTGTTCTCCCCATGAGATAGTCTAAAGAGACATCAAAATATGAGGCAAACTTGAATTTTAAATCATCACTTACGGTACGTGCTCCTGATTCATATTGAGAAAGTGCACTATTACTGATATGCAATGCTTGTGCCAATTCAAGTTGGGTTAATCCGTGTTCACTTCGCAGCGAGGAAATACGCTCTCCAGTGGTCAAAGCACACACCTCCAATTCTCAATATGTAAAAAGTATAGCATCAGATTTGCATATTGAAAATAAAGATTTGCAAAATGTGAAAATACATATTGACTTTTGCGGAATGTGAAATTATAATATGAGCATGAACTGTTTTGCAAATCGTGAAAGGAGGTGCAAAATGCAATCGCTGGATAAATTGCGGATAGAAAAAGGATATACACAAGAAAGTCTTGCTAAATTGCTTGATATTGCTACACCGACTTACTGCCAGTATGAAAAGGGTCAGCGGTTAGTACCTAAAAATATCGCGGATGCAATTTCTAAGATTCTTGAATTCCCACGTGATGAAATTTTTTTGCCTGTAAAATTTGCAATTCGTGAAAATATCGACGAACCGGAAAAGGAGGCGGGGTAGTCGCCAACATAAAGCAACGGAATGGAGGGGAGGACAGGAGCTGTTCAAAATACTCGCGCTGATTATTTCACTCATTGCTCTTTGTCTGGCGCTGGATGAATGGCTGTATGTTCGTGCGATCCAAAAGCGGCTGCAAGAGCGGAAAAAGGAGGAAGACGAGGAATGGCAAGTCTCGTGGTTTCACTGATCGGATTGTTTGCTGTACTTTGCTGCCGAAATCTTATTCATGATCTTTTTCAGGGTTGGTGATTAACGTTCATGCTGAATATCATCGTGTAGTATGTGGATGACCTTGTCGATAATCTCATCTATCGCAGCAGGACCACCAGGCGCACGCCAGTGCTCTTCGAACACAACGGACACAGTTGCGTTTAGTGCTCGTATCACATGCGGAGGGGCAAATAGCGCAGCGGTGAATAACGCGGAGGTAAGCGCTTCTTTGGCCTGTATGGAAGGCATATACACATAGGTTGCAAAAGCATGGACAAATTGGTCGTATGCGTCAGACTTTTTCTGAAATCGAGTCTGGAAATTTGCAATTCGATAGCCTGTCTGTACGCCATAGAATGCAATTAAAACAGAAATCAGCGATATTAACGCTGTAATGATTTCGACGGGATCTTCCAGTATAGTTTTAAGCATTTCACACTTCCTTTCCCCTAAATTCTACCACAGGGGACAGGAAAATTCCAGAAAGGGCATCACCAACCGTATGCCCGCATTATACCACCATGAAAGGAGGGAGCACCATGAACACAGAGTATCAAAATGCGTGGAAAACTGCCCGCGAAAGGGCCGGTTTGACGCAGGAAGCGGCCGCGGAGCTGGTAGACGTGTCGGCAAAGTCGATTGGCTACTATGAATCCGGTGCGCGGCACATGACGCCGCAGGTCGCCGCGCAGCTGGCCGACGCTTATCATGCACCGTGGCTGCGCAACCTGTACTGCACGGAATGTCCAATCGGCTGTCACCGCAGCCTACCTACTGAGCCGACTGATTTGCGGGAAGCTGCTATCGGTGCGCAGTGTGATTTCCGAGCAGCGGAAATAGGGAAACGCTTGGATCGGATGATGGAGATTGTAAGAGACGGACGGGTTGACGAAATAGAAATGCCGGAATTTGTGGCGATCTGCGACCGGTTCCGCGAGATGCAATATACGCTGGCGAAGTTTGAACTGCTCGTCGAAATGCTGTGTAAGTGACCAAGCCCGACCGAATACAATGCAATCAGGAGGTGAAAGCGGATGGCAAACAAAACACGCAGGCTGGTCATGGAGCAGGAATTCACGCTGAAAAGCGGCCGCAAAGCCGTCTGCCAGATCTACGATACCGAGGATACCGTGCCGAAGTCCAACGTCGAAGAGCACAAGAAGTGCGTCGATCACATGAAGGAGGTCGCCGCGAATATCTTCATGCGCGCGGAAATGGCAAAACAGCAAAAGGAAAGCGCCCAGAGCGGCGGCAACCGCGACTGAGCGCATACAAAAATGAACTTACATACAGGATACCGGAAAAGCCCGGCGCTGTCAAGAGGGCCGCGCCGGGGAAGGAATGGGAGGATTCAAATGATTGTTATTATTCTTTTGTCTTTTTCAGCTGGTGTGGCAGCATATCATCTTGCATTGTGTATGATGCTGGGCACCTATTCGTTTGTTTTTTGCGATGTATGCCGCTGGAATCACACGAGAAAAAGACGCCGCAGAGTGCGACGTCCTTAACTCACTTATTTGACGGAGGTGGTGGCGTGGGGATGTAAATAGTCCTTGGAGGAATGCTATTCTGGGAAAGTTCGCCGCCGGTCTGGGGTTTAGGTTGTGGCTTGGGAGTAGATGCGTTTTCAATGGGTTTGTTACTCATGTTGTCGTTTCCTCCTGTGAAGAATGATACTGAATTGAAAAATAATGTTGCGCGTCAACTTGTGCACGTTTAAGTAAAGCTGGCTTTTCAGGAAATAGCTCGGAGGGTGCATATTTTTCTCGAACATCAGTGTAGCGCTGCATGTACTTTTGCATTATCTCATGAATTTCGAGATCGGAATAGATATGGACATAATTTAGTTCGTCCCATGTGCTGGAAAGATCATCGAGTAGACGAGCCATTTCAGGTATTAGATATTTGGCGGCAGACAAACGAGCAGAGGATTTAAGCAAAGGTCGCAAAACAGTGAGAACTTGAGAAGATGCGATGGCAACAGCCCAAACAAGAGAGAGACTGCCCCAAATAGCCCATGAACTGATGGTCGCTGCAGAAGTGATCAAGCCGATAGCAGTAATAATGTTGTTCCAGATGACTGAACGTTTTACATAGTGGCAGTAATAGCGCTCGGCAACTTTGATATCTACATATAGATTAAAAAAACGATCGCGCACTTACGCACCTCCCTTTGTGTAAAAGAATAGCATAATTACAGATAAAACACAAGGAAAGTCTTGTGACACTTGGATTAAACATGATAAAGGAGAAATAAATTGAGTTATATTATTATCACTTCGCTCGGGGTGGGCTGCGCCTACCTCGCCCTTGGCATGCTGGTGGACAGGCTCAGCCAGCCGATGGAACGGAGGGGACGGCGGTGAGCATGCCGGACAAGAAGGGAGGCGGCGCATGAGCTTTACCTACCAATTCAACACGACCTGTGCGTCGGTGTACGGCCTGCCCGAGGCGGTGTTCATCCATCAGCTGTATTTCTGGTGTCGGGTCAACGAGAAGAACGGACGCAACCTGCACGATGGCTGCTACTGGTCGTACAACAGCATGAAAGCGCTGCGGGAAATCTTTGATTTCTGGTCGCCCAGTCAGCTGGAAACCGTTATCAAGAACTGCCGCAAGAAAGGCGCGATTCTGACCGCGAACTATTGCACCGATCCGCGCGACCGGACGCTGTCTTACACAATCACCGATTCTGTGAAATGCATTTATGAAAAGTCAGAAATGAGTGACGGAGATTTCAGAAATGCATTTCCGAAATTTCAGAAATGTATTAAAGGAACAGTTGGTAACCCTACAGTTGGTAACACAGATATACTTCCCCTTTTCGACCGTTTTTGGGGCGCGTACCCACGCAAGGTGAGCAAGGCCGACGCCAGAAAGGCCTTTGCGAAACTCAACCCTGACACGGAACTGGTGGAAGCGATGCTGCGGGCGCTGGACTGGCAAAAGCGCCTGCCTGAGTGGACGAAGGACGGTGGGCAGTTCATCCCGTACCCCGCGACATGGCTCAACGCCCGCCGCTGGGAGGACGAACCGGAGGGCAGTCCCATGCCGCCGACCCCGCCTGAACGCAAGGAGGACGAGTACACATGGCTTTGACGGAAGAGGCTCTCAAGCTGTACAACGACGCCGAGCAAAGCGTACTCGGCGCGCTAATCGCGGATGCGCCGATGAACGCCGCCGACGTGTTCCGGCAGGTGCGCTCGGAGGATTTTCTCAACGGCGAGCGCCGGTACATCTTCGACACCTGCCGCGCGATGTTCGCCCGCAACGACCAGATCGACCCGTACACCGTGCGCGCCGCGTGCGGCACCGAGTACATCGAGCTGGTCAAAGACCTGTGCGACATGATGATGACGCCCAGCAACTGCGCCGCCTATGTCCGTCAGCTGCGCGACTGCGCCATTCGCTACCGGCTGGACGTGCTGCTGCACGAGACGCGGTCAAACATCGCCTACGCCGCGCCGCTGCCCGAAGTCGCCGCGCTGGTCGAGCGTATGCAGACCGTGCTGGCGTCTGGCAGCGAGGATCGCGGCAGCGACATGAACGCGCTGCTGCTGGACTACTTTTCGCAGATGGATGAGCGGCCGAAGTTCCTCGACTGGGGCTTCCCGTCGGTCACGCAGGCGCTCGAAACCGAGCTGAACCTCGGGCAGTATGTGATCCTGTCCGCTGAGCCGTCGGCAGGCAAGACCGCGTTTGCATTGTCGGTTGCTGTGGCGCTTGCGCGGCAGGCGCGCGTGACGTTTTACACGCTCGAAACGGACAAGCGTCGTCTGATGCAGCGCATCATGGCGCGCACTGCGCTGGTCGATTTGGGACATATCAAGGCGCACCGCTTCACCGCACCCGAGCTGGAGGCGCAGGCACGCGCCAAGGCCAAGCTGTTAAACCTGCCGTTTCGCATCGTGCATGCGAGCGGCTGCACGGCCGAGCAGATTGCGGCCGACGTCAAGGCATCGCGCACCGATGTTGCCATCATCGACTATTTGCAGTTGATCGAGCCGTCTGACCCGCGCGCGGACGAGTACACCACAATCACACACAGCACCAAGACGCTGCAACAGCTGACGCGGTCAGGGCGCGTGGTGCTGGCACTGAGCCAACTCAACCGGTCAGGCGACCTGCGCGGCTCGGGACAGATTTTGCAGGACGCGGACGCAGTGCTGCGCATCGGCACACCGCCCAAAGAGAAGCTCAAAACACCGGAGCAGTTCAAGGCACTCGCCGCCGACCAGCTGCGCGTCATCAAGATTGCGAAAAACCGCGACGGCTCACGCCGCACGCTGCCGTTCTGGTTTGAGGGACGGTATCAGCGGTTTGTCGAGCAGTGGGACGGCTTCGACGAGGCGCAGGTTGTCCAGATGGAGGACGAGCCGTATAAACAGACGAAAATCGAAACCGCATAGGAGGTACATACATGAGCAGAGTAACAAAACGCGACGAGAATGGCATGTTATTTGTGGACGGCTTGTCATGGCTGGAAGCCATCCGGGCACTCACCCACGCGATGAGCAAACTGGAGCAGTACGAGGACGTGTATCCCGCTCCGCACCTGTTAGCGTCTTACTTGGGCAGCGACCTTGGGCCGGTACATTACTGCCTGATCGACGAGGAGCATAACATCTGGCAGTGCGAGAGATGCGGCCACATTACACAGTTTGAAGCCGACGGTCCGATGGAAAACGGATGGCATGTGTGCCCGTCCTGCGTGAGTATAATCACACCTGAGCCGGAGGACAAGGAGGACGATGAACCATGAAAACCATCTCAATCGTCAACCTCAAAGGCGGCGTTGGCAAGACGGTGACGGCGGTCAACCTCGCGGCAATCCTCGCCACCGAGTACAATGCGCGCGTGCTGCTGATCGACGCCGACCATCAGGGCAACGCCTCGCGGTTTTACCGCATCCCGGCCGAGCCGGGTACGCTGGCCGACCTGTTCGAGGGCATGTGCCTGTGCTATGCCGACCTTGTCCAGCACACGATCTACCGCGGGCTGGATGTGCTCCCAGCGGACATGTCGCTCGCGGCGCTCGACCTTGACGGTAGTCTGCCGGGGGATGCAAACGGCGGCACGCCGCGCGACCGCGCGCTGCGCGTACTCACCGACCTGCGCGATGCGGTCATCGAGGACGACGCATACGATTATCTCGTGATCGACTGCCCGCCCGCGTTCTCGGTCGCGTCGATTAGCGCGGTGGCGGCGTCGAGCGATATTGTCATCCCGGTCAAGCCGGGCGCGTTCGAGATTGACGGCATGGCTGAGCTGCTGCGACAAATTGACGGCATTCGGCGTGTCAACGGCGCGGTGCAGGTAGGTGTGCTGCTGACCATGTGGCACAACGCGGATGTGGTCCGCCAGGGCGAGGACTGGCTGCGGGAGCACTGTCCCGTGCCGGTGTTCGCCACCCGCATCCGCCGCACAGACAAGGTGGACGAAAGCACCTTTGCGCGCGAGCCGGTCTGCCAGTGGTCGCCGACCTCGGCCGCCGCGCGCGATTACCGCGCGTGGGTGCGCGAGTATCTGGGAGGTGGCGCAGATGGCGCGGAAACTTGATATTGGGGCGATGCTCGGGGATACGGTGTCCAAATTGAACACCATGCAGGTGCGTGAAATCGCGCTAGAGCAGCTCGAGGAAAACCCGGATAACTCTTATGCGCAGACCGGCATTGACGAGCTGGCCGAGTCGATTGAGGTGGTCGGTCTGCAGCAGCCGCTGGTGGTCGTGCCGGTGGAGGACGGCCGGTTCCGCATTCTCGCCGGACACCGGCGGCGCAATGCGCTGGAAAAGCTGGAGCGCAAAACCGCGCCGTGCGTCGTGCTGGACGCTGACCTCGACCCGTCGCTGCGCGTGCTGATTCTGCACTGGACGAATACCATGGCGCGCGGCGGCGCTGGACTGACGGCTGAAAACACCTTTGCCGCCGCCAAGGAGATTAAGGAGGCGCTGGTCGACCTCAAGCAGCGCGGCGTGCTCGAACTGCCGGGCAAGCTGCGCGCCTACGTCGCGGATGTGCTCAAGGTGAGCGAAGCCGCAATCGCGCGAGCAGATGCAATCAATGCGCACTTGTCCAAAGCGTGGAAGAGCGACTACAAAAAAGCCAGCATCAACGATTCGGTCGCCTACGAGCTGAGCCAGTGCGACGACGACCTGCAGCGTGAGCTGCACGACTTGTATAAGGGCGAATCGTATCTGCTGGACGCCAAAAAGGTGAAGGAGCATAAAAAGGCGGCGGCTGCAGGCTTTGCGCCGCTGAAATGCCCGAAAGAACAGTATGGTATTGAGCCATGCGTCGGCACGGATAGGCGCGCCGCGGCGGTCAAGCGCGGGGAGTGCCCCGGCTGCTGCCACGACTGCGACAAAGCGGACGGCTGCGAGTGGGTGTGCGGCCGCGTGAGTAAGGCGAACCGTGCACACACCGAGGCCGAGGAGATGGAGGCAAAGCGCAAGCAAGAAAACGAGGCTTTCGAGGCGTCGCCGCTCGGCAAGCTGCGCCGCCACATGCGAGAGACACTTGCAGTGCATGGCGTACATAGCAATGCCGATTTACCGGGCAACTTGTATGCCTATGGCTCATGGATTTGGACGCACAACCCGGCTGCGACCAGCCCGACCGGCATACAATCTATGCAGCGTATCGCAGATCATATTGGCATCGACCTGCAGGAGCTGCTGTTCGGTAACCCGGAGGGCACGCCGTTGCGCCAGCTGGACGAGCAGATGCAGCAGGCGGTCGCCGAGCCGCCACAGGTGAACGGAAACGGCCATGTGTGCGTGACCGGGCTGAACCCGTATGGTGTGTGCGGCTCGGCGCAGTGCTGTGATCAGCCGTATGCGTGCTGCATCGCCTGTCCGAAGCCGTGCAATGGTCGATGTGGGTATCTGCCGGAAGCCCCGAAGCCCGCGCCGGTTTGGCACCCGTACCCGGACGAGCGGCCGGAAGAGGGGCAGACGGTGCTGACATTAAGCCATAGTAAATACAACCGGGGCAATTATGCCGCCTATGTCTATCGTGCGGGCGGTTGGTATCTGCCGGAGTTCCCTGATGATGGCCTGATGACGGTAGATGTGAGATGGTGGTCTGCCGAGCTGCAGCCGGAGGTAGTCAAATGAACCTGTCCGACTGCACAAAGGCCGATTTGCTATGGATCATCAAGACGATGTGCAAGTATGACTTGTCCGACCGCAATCTGCGCCTTGCACTCAATGATCTTGAATATGAAAAAGAGCGGAAGAGGTTTGACCGTGCGGATCAGCTGGCGAAAACTGCACGCGACGCATCCCAGCGGTATATTGAATTGATGAAACCCTATGAGGGCATGCCGCTCACGGAGGTGCCGAGGGATGTATGGAGACAGGCCGCCGCCGCGCTGGCCGAGTCTCGCGCCGCGAATAAGCAGTGGGCGAAGTTGATGGGAGTGAAAATGAAATGAGCCTAAAGCCGATCTTGTTTGACACCGAAATGGTGCGCGCGCTGCTGGAAGGTCGAAAAACGGTCACCCGGCGGGTGGTGAAGCCGCAGCCGGTGCTGGACGGCCATCTTTGGAAGCTGGGTGGCGCAGCGTGGAGCGACAGCGTGCTGTCCGTTCCTGTGATGCTTGGGCATAGCCTGTATAATCGCGCGCCATATCAGCCCAGTGACATGCTTTGGGTGCGGGAGACGTGGCAAGTACAGCGTGGGGGCGGTTATATGTATATGGCTGATATGATCTGGCCATTCTGCACATCCATAACGCCAGACTGGAGATGTGTACCTGATATTCCATGGAAACCATCAATTCATATGCCCCGCGAAGCTGCCCGCATCTTCCTGCGGGTGACCGATGTTCGGGTCGAACGGTTACAGGATATCACCGAGGCCGGAGCGAAAGCTGAGGGTGCGGTTAAGGCATACCCATATACAAACACAGAAACGGGAAAAACAGCCTATATGCAAAGTGAGGATGCTACTTATCGTGGTGGTTTCTCTTGCATTTGGAATAGCACTATCAAGTCGAAGGACCGCCCCGTCTATGGTTGGGAGGCAAATCCATGGGTATGGGTGATCGAGTTCGGGCAGATTGGTAGAGAGGAGGTGGAACCCGTTAAATGAACATGGCTTACAATATGGATTGCATGGAGTACATGCGGACATTACCGGACAAGGCGTTTGATCTGGCTTGCGTAGATCCCATGTACGGTATAGGCGAATATGGTGCAAAGTCTGGAAGCCGTGGAAAGTTAGCCAAACGAATAGATTATAAACCAGTGTGTGATGATCCGCCAACGGAGGAGTATTTTGCGGAGCTCTTTCGTGTGTCAAAACATCAAGTGATTTGGGGAGCAAACCACTTTATAGCTGCATTTGGCAAAAATGCTTCATGTTGGCTTGTGTGGGATAAAAACAATGGCGATACGAATTATGCAGATTGTGAACTTGCATGGACAAGTTTTCCGGGAGCTGTAAGAAAGTATAAGTATTTGTGGGCTGGAATGCGGCAGGAACGGCAAGGGAAAAATCATCAATTTCGCATCCATCCATGTGAAAAGCCGATTGCGCTGTATGCATGGATATTCAGCCGGTACGCAAAGCCCGGTGACAAAATTCTCGACACGCATTTGGGGAGTGGTTCCAGTCGGATCGCGGCCTACGACGCAGGTCTTGATTTTGTGGGGTGCGAGATCGACTCCGACTATTTCAAGGCGCAAGAAGATCGATTTGCGATATATACGGCTCAAGAGAATTTGTTTTTACAAATGGAGAGAGCGGAATGAAAATGCTGTATTGAAATGGGCCTGCATGGGTAAATAAAATAATCGCTCTTGACAAATCCGAAATCTGCGGATATTCTGAAAAATCATCAAAACGGGCATGGGAGGCTGCGGCCTCCCTGTATCCGTATCGGTTTGTGTCCAATTTGAACACGGAGGGACAATGAAACGACGAAAAACCATTCGCGCGGGGCGTTTGGTGTGGGACATCGCGTACACCGTGCCACGGCCGAACGCGACGCCGCAGGAGCGCAAGCGCATCCGCGAGGTAACGGCCGAGCAGGTTGCGCGGACGCACTGCAACACCGCGCAGCGCAAGCTCGAGCTGCTCATGGCGACCAACTTCGAGCCGGAGGACTTGGCGCTCACCGCGACCTACCGCGACGCTGACCTCCCGGCGAGCGCGGACGTGACCCGGCGGCGGCTCGGTAAGGTGTTCGCCCAGCTGCGCGCTTACCGAAAAGCGCGCGGCTTGCCGGAACTCAAGTACATCTACGTCCTTGAGGGACGGCACGGCGACCACCGGCCGCATGTACATTTAATTATGAACGCTGTCGGCGGTGACCTCGAACTGTTCAAGTCCTTGTGGGTGTGGGGCGACGACATCCAGCTGAACTATATCCGCGAGCGGGGGTACGACGGCTGGGCGGGTTACCTCACCAAGGAGCGGCGGGAAGCGTCGCTCAACGGCAAAAAGCAGTTTGTCGGCAGCCGCAACCTTGCGCGCCCAACCGTCACCTATGAATGGGTGGACGATGGCGCGATGGTTGACCCGCCGCCCGGCGCACAGGTGCTGGAAGATAGCGGTATCCGCCGGAATGAGTCCGCGTCCTGCCGGTTCGTCAAGTACCTGCTGCCAAAGCGAACAACCTCTAAAAGCTACGCGCACGCGCGCGTAGTTGCTGGCTTGGAATGCTCTGCAACATATGACAGGGGCATGGAGAAAAAGCCAAAACCATCTCGACAAAATCGAAAAACCGCGTATACTAAAAGATAAGGAGCTGCCAATGATTAAGAACGGTTGGTACTGTTGCCCGAAGTGCGGGCGCAAGCTGTTCCCGGTCAGCGACAAGACGCTGATTCGCAATCTGGAATACCAGTGCAAGCACTGCAAAGAAAAATTCAACATCGAAATCGAGCCACGAGCCTTGGAGCCAGGAGCCTAACACGACACGGAATGTCCGGTCGAGTTAGGCTCTTTTTGTTTGCCCGAAAGGAGGGCACGCCATGAAAACCATTGCCGAGATGATACCGGAGTACGAGAGCAACCTCGATGCGCTACGGTCACGCCGTCTCGAGTTGCTTGAACTGCGAAAGTACGAGCCGCACTTCGAGGTGCGCCATCAGCTTACCGAGCGGATTGTGGCGATTAACAAAATCATCGCCAGCTCGGCGGTGGCACTGGAGGTCATGCGGCGCTATGGCAAGTAAACCCCTGCGGCCGTGCCTGCATCCGGGCTGTACGACGCTGGTGCGGAGTGGCTACTGCGATGCACACCGCCCGCCGGAGTCGGCGCGGCGCAGCGCAGCGAGCCAGTCATACCGCCACTGGTACGGGCTGAAAATCTGGACGGACGAGCTTCGGCCGCAGCAGCTGGCGCGTGAGCAGTTCTGCCGGGACTGTGCCCGGCGCGGCCTGCGGGTCTATGCCACCGACGTTGACCACGTCGTGCCGCACGACGGCGACTGGTCGAAGTTTATCGATCCGACCAACCTGCAAAGCCTGTGTCACAGCTGCCACGGGCGCAAAACCATCGCGGAAAGCCGGGCAAAAGCAACGCGCCGCAAGCGCTGACTGGCCGGACGCTCGGACAGGCGCAGCGCGGGCAGGATGCGCGCGGACTTTGGCGGGAAATCCGTGGATTTCCCGAACCTCCCCCCACCCTGAAAAAGTTTCGGGGCAGGGGGCGTAAGACCGCAGGCCCCCCTGCGCGTAAGATTTTTTCCCAATAGGAGGAGGATTCGTAATGCCACAACCATACAGCCTTGGCCCGGTTGGCTCTGAGGAGCTTCCGCAGGCGGTGCAGCCTGCTTGGTTTATGCCGGAGCAGATGGAGAAGCGCCCAGTTTCGGAGCTTATCCCATACGCTCGTAATGCTCGGACGCATAGCACTGCCCAGATTCGACAGCTGCGTGCCAGCATCCATGAGTTCGGGTTTATCAATCCAATCCTGATCGATCGGGCGGGTAATGTCATTGCAGGTCATGGCCGCTTGCTGGCTGCCGAGGCGGAGGGGATGAATGAGGTCCCGTGTGTACTGATCGATCATCTGAGCGATGCTCAACGACGGGCCTATATTCTGGCAGACAATCGGCTTGCTGAAATGAGTGGTTGGGATAATGAGATGCTGGCCGTCGAATTGGGCGAAATTCAGACCAGCGGGCTTGACTTAGCGTTAACGGGTTTTGATTCGGCTGCTCTGGATATGGCTGCGTCTTCGTCCGATGCAGATAAGGCGTTTGCAGCTGGAATGCG
>ENA-OWPN01001772-OWPN01001772.1-human-gut-metagenome-genome-assembly--contig:-NODE-1772-length-16780-cov-3.253154_pt1 | contig 16780 bp, 16 predicted proteins | sample MGYA00248266_ERZ651850 | MGnify/ENA primary metagenome ERZ651850 (study PRJEB26924, sample SAMEA4378296) | human gut metagenome | biome: human gut; feature: human-associated habitat; material: faeces... | reverse complement strand
TGACACCCGGACGCGGAAGGTTCATGGCATCACTGATATCAGAGAGCCGGATATCCTTTTTTTCCCGCTGCAGAGAATGGATCACATCCAGATACTGTATGTAGGATGGCATCACCCCCTGGGGCAGTGGCGGAAGCATATCCCGGATCCGCTTTGCCTGATAAAATGCATCAAACATCCGCTTGATCTTTTCATTTGTCATAAAAAAACTCCTTATATTAATAAAATCTCATATGAATAATATTAAAAAAATAAATAATACTAGAGGTTAATCATACCTCTAGTATTATTTATTTTTTTTTAATTTATAAACATCTGTTCACAATTAGATGTTTTTGATTTTTTAATGATGCTTTTTATATTTTTATAAAATCTTCTGTCAGATGGGGATTTTGAAATAACAATTGTGTTATTTTCTTTTTTAAAAATTAAATGATTATTATGTCTGACTAAATTCCATCCATTATCGAGTAGTTCATTCATACATACTCGAACTTCTTTTTTTAATCCTACAAATTTTGGCATAAAAATTAAATCCTTTAAATATAAATTTGATAAACATATATCCTGTATGTAATATATAGATATAATTTATATTAAAAATCAATACTGTATAGACGTTACGTCTATACAGTATTGATTTTTTTTTTATTTAAAAGATGATAAAAATTTATTTAATGATTCAGAAATCAAATAATTAAAATCTCTTAATAATGTATTTGAAAACATAAATAACGGATTATTGAAAAATATAGATAATCTATTTGTAATATTCAAATCATCATCTACATCAATAGTATCTCCAACAATAGCATCAAATTGTTCTTTAGACCAATTTATGATATCATGCATTCTTGTAGATAAATTAGGTTCATTTCCAGTATCTAAAATTAATTTATAAATAAATACTTCAGTATCTTGACCTATACGATAAACTCTATCTGACGCTTGTTCATAATCTACAGATCTAAAAGGAACATTTAAAAATATAACTGTATTTGCTTCTAATATAGTGTGTCCAGTAGACATTGCTTTTATAGATGCTATAAGAGGATTCATAGAAGTATCTTTCTTAAAACCATCTAAAAGCATAGATGCTTCTTTAGTATTTTCACCAGTAATAACAAGTGGTTTTAAATTATATTTTTTACATTTTTGATTTGCAATTTCAATAGTATCCATATATGAAGAGAATAAAATAGTTTTCTTTTCTGCATTTTTTATAATAGACATAACTTCATCATTTATCATAGAAGACGTCATTTCAATTGATTTAATAAATTTCCTAATACTTCTCCAAGAATTTTTAATTCAACATATTTAACAACAGTTTTAGAATTTCTAAATTTTTTCTTTAAATCATTTGGTAATCTAGGTATTATTGTATCTTTTTCATATTTATTACACCAGATAACATCTTCTCTAGTATCTACAATAAATCCTTTTTTCTGTATAATAGCAACTCTTCTTAAATAATCTTTAAATTCTATTTTTTCAGCATTTGTTGTTAATGTAGCTTCAAAATATTTTAAACATTCTGTAAAATCTTCGTTAAATTGTTCAAATCTTTCTTTATAATATTTTCTTCTTTCTTTTTTATAATCAACTACTAATTTTCTAATATTTTCTAATGTATAATTTGATCCATTTGGTATTTTTACTTTTAAATCTAATTCATATTTTTTTGGAAGATCTAATACGTCTTTTTTAAGTTTTCTATACATCATCATCCCAAGTCTATTTCGCAATAAATCATTCATTATATTTGTATATCTATTTATAGCAAGTAATTCTTTTTCAACAAATCTGTTAAAAAAATTATCTAAAATTTTAAATATTGGAATACATTCTCTTCCAAGAGCTTTAATAGGTGTTCCTGACATAAGTAATGTATCAGTACTATTTATAGAAGTAACTAACTCTATCAATTTTTCAGTACGTAAACTTTTATAATCTTTAAAATTATGCGATTCATCGACTATAATAATAGTATCTTGATAATTAAATAATTTTTTAACATAAGGTATTATTTTTTCTATAGCTTCATAATTTATGATTACAAAATCAGTATCTTTAGATATTTGTGTTACATCATGTTTATTTATTGACCAAATATTTTTTGGTTTTTTAAATACTTTTTTTATTTCATTTTCCCAAACATTTGTTACAATTGATAATGGACAACAGATAATAGCGTGTTTTTTATGTAATGCTGTATATAATGCTAATGATGTAAATGTTTTTCCAAGACCAGGATCCAAACTTAATAAATAACCATTTAATAAGTATTGAGTTTTTTTCTGATAATAAGTATCACGTATAAATTCTAATTGAGTATCTGTTAATTTGTATTCCGGAATAATTTCTTTTTTTATATTATTTAAATCAATTGGTGTATCTGTTATTTCTTGTTTTGTTGATTTCATCCAGGTATTTTCATATATTAAATCAATTATTTGTGTTGCTTTTGATTTTGGTAAATATCCTTCATCTGCAGCGCAATTTAATAAATATACTAATTCTGGAATAAAAAAGTTATAAATTCTCAAGGAATTTGGATATACTTTTATACAAAATCTTTGTAAAAAATTTCCAGAACCATATTTAGCTTTTATAAAATTTATAAGATACATAGTTCTTATGCCACTTATAAATACGACATTTCTACTTTCCATTTCTACAGTACAACCAAATGATACTCCGAATATTCCCATTTTTATTTCCCTATATATATTTAAATTTTTTATAAATATGTTTTCACATTATTATTTATTTAAAATATGTAGTCACATGTGAAAACACATGTGACTACATATTTTAAAATTTAAATTCTTTTTTTGTAAAATTTTCAATAGCATCATGAATAGTTTTTCCATCAGCCATTTTTAAGCAATGTTGACAATAAATACGAAACCCATCTTCAGAAATATTAAAAAGTTGCAATTTTGTAGGATTTTTTGAAGAACAACAACATAATTGTAATGATGGTTTAACTTTTTGAAATATTAATTCTTCTTGTATCATTATTGCACGTTTATACCTTCGCCGGAAATGTATAAAATGTACATCTATCATTAAATAACATATATAAAATATAAAAGAATTTGATATGACATATTGTGTAAATTATTTAATATTAAAATTTTATTGGAGAGTAACATTATGAATGCGATGCAGTATGCATTAAATAGAGTATATGCTACTATACCGAGACCAATTTTAGAAGAGGCTTTTGAACCTAGTAAACATTTTACATCTTTAGATGATAGAATTCGTGAAGAAGTTATCTGTGGAAGAGTTTTACCAGATTGTAATTTATTTGCAGGAAAAGTAACACGTATAGTTTTACAAGAAAATTGGGCTGAATATACAACAATACCACCAATGGTTGGTATTATTACAACTGGTGATTATACAGTATATAGAATACCTGCAAAAGAAAGAGATAATAAAAAAATTGTTTCAGTAACTTCGTTAGAATATCCACCACAATATTATTCCGGAAATATGATAACTTATAATGGTTATAATTTAACAGGTAGCACTGCAGGTGATTTAGCATGTCAAGCAATTACTTCAGTATCTGGTGCTGGGACATTATATCACCCAACTCCAATATTAAAAGAAGGTAATCTTGTATATGTATATCCACCGCAATCTGCGCATATTGATTGGATATTAGTATGTCGTTTAGCATATGATGATGAATATAGTAATATTAATGATAGTGCAATTATGCCTTTAGCTAGATTAATTGAATGTGCTACAAAAATATTTATTTATAATACTTTAGTTTTAAAAATAGATGCAGTACGTATTGAAGGTGGTTATGAAATGTCTAAATTTAGAGATATTGTTGAATCATATCAAGATCAATTTGATAGATATGATGAATTATTGATGGAATTTAGAGGTGGAGCTTTATTAGATCCAGAAAGAATGGCACGAATTGTTACAATGGCATTATAAAAAAATAAATATAAAAGGGGTCTCTGAATTCAGAGACCCCTTTTATATGAAAATTATGTTCAGAAATAATTTTTTATTTCTGGGCATAATTTTTCAACATCTTCATAATTTGCTAAGAAAAAGCTTTTTGGTCTGCCATCATTTCTTGTTGTGAAATATTCAAGTTCGTAATTGGAATACATCACAGCCAATGCTGTAAACATCCCATTATCAACATGACACAAAATAACATAGTCATTATTTTTTCTTTTATTCTGAAATTCTATTGCTTGTTCTTTAGAAATTGCGATAGCGTTTTTTTCAAGCCATTCAAATTTGCCAATTTCAGGATTGCAATAAATACCCATAGATAACTCTCCTTATTTCTTTATTTATAATATATTTTTATAAATAAAATCAAATGATTTTTAATTTATTAAATATACAGTGGCTCACTGTAATGAGCCACTGTATATTTAATAAACAATATTTTATTTAAGGAATTCAACAGCTTCTTCTAAAGTTTTACCAGCATTTCTAAGTATATCAATAGCTTCAAAATATTGATATACAGGAAGTTGATTTATATAATTGTTCGCAATTTCAGCTGTCCATACATCTCCAGAAAGTTCTACAATTTTAGCTGTAAATTCTGGATGATGGTGTTTTGATGTTCCTTTATATACTGTTTCATCATAAACAAAGAATACACGTGAACCATTTCCAAAATCAACAATCATATTAGGTATTTTAGTTTCAGGCATGATATAATCTCCGATATTTTTTTTTGACAACGTTAATTCTGTTATCACATTATATAATTAAGATTTTAAGTAATTGATATATTTTCGTAATTCAATTTTATCTGTATAATAATTTAAAGATGTCAAAAATTTTCTAGCTATAACATTAGATACATCTATAGATATAGCCAATGAAAAATTATCATATCGTTTTGTTATATCTGATTCTATATATTTTAAAAGATTAGTACCTATATGTTTTCGTCGATATTCATTTTTAATAAACAAATATTCTAAAAAAATATTTCTTAATTTATAATGTAATTTACAAAAACCTAAAAAATTAAATGTATCATATTCACAATTTTCTATAGCAACATAAATATCTAATCTATCATTTATTAAAATAGAATTATAAATTTCTTTAAAATTTTTAGAAGTTATTTTTAAATGTGATGGAATTGGATATAATTCTTTTTCTATAAAAGAATTGTTTTTGCAATATTCATATAACTGAAATAATTGTTTTAATATTGCAGATATATGAATATCTGGTTGTTTTTCATTATTATTCCAGTCACGCAAACTATAAAATGATATTTTGTTATTTTTATTCATATTACAAATACTCGAATGATTTTAACATTATATAACAAATAAAAGCAATTCGTAATGTTGCACGAGTGCTTTCTCTTTGTATTGTAACACATTCATCAATAATAGAAGCAGTTGATTCTTTTAATTCAATGATATCTTTATCAGATATACGTGAAGCTGAAAATAAATTTTTAGCTTTAACTAAAATATCAACTTTATTTTTTAAATTAACTTTTGATTGTATACAATTTCTATAAATTTTTTGAAGTAATGTTTTAATATATATTCTTCCACCTAAATAAATAGTCAAATCTTTTTGTCTTATTGTTCTATCTAATTGTTGACGTCTAGCTTGTAATGAAATATAATTACTAAATGAAACCAATGTCTGTTTTAATAATGTTTGATTTATATTATTAAATATGCTTGTTATTATTTTTATATATTCATTATTAATCCATTGATTAACATTAAGAGCATGATTGTAAATTCCATTTGTCATTGAATCAAATGTTGAAACTTGATCTATAACAATTTTTTCTCCATCTAATTCGACATCTAATTTGTTTGATGTAATCATATCGCCTCTAGCTTTAGCTTGATGATATTCTGTTATAATTATTTTGATTTTGTTTCTAAGACGTGTTTGCGTATCAGATAATAAATATGTAATATTTTTATCATCATTATATAAATGTATAGTTTTATAATGAATACTTTTACTATCCAAAATATCTTCACATCTAGCTTCAATTACTTTTTTCCAAGTACCATATTTAACTAAATCAAATTTTTCAGATAAATTATTAACAACTGATTTCATAATTGTTGGATTAGCTCCATATTGAAAATTATGATTAATCAATGATGTAAAAAATTTATAATTTAACATTTTTAATAATGCCATACTCATATGTTCTTTATATTCATCTGATAATAATGGTGAATTAACTGTTTTAAATAATGCATATGTTGTAAATAAATTGAAATGATTTCCTATAACGTTATAACTAGTATTTATACTAGGACATGTTTTTAAAATATTTTTAACTTGTTTTTGATCAACTTCTAAAACATCAAATAAGTTATTATTATCTTGTGTTGTAAAATATATTGGATCAATACCTAGATATGGACTATTTAATGCATTTGCATGTTTTTGACGTGTTTCAAACGAATACATTAACATTACATATTGTTCAACAATTGCTTTATTTATTTCTAAAGGAAATTCTTTTGAAAATTTATCTAATAAATAGTGCACTGCCATAGATGATATCCTTTTAAATGTTTAATTTATTATCATACAATTAAACAAATTATATCTGTAATCTCTCATATGAGAGATTACAGATATGTAATATTTTTAATCCCAAGTTTCAACTATTTTAGAAAATATTTCATCAATATCTAAATTTTTTGTTATATCTAAACAATATTTATAGATATAAAAAAATGCAGTGTGATAACAAGCTGCAATTACTAATAAATCCATATATGAAAAATCTTTTTCATGGGATTTTTTCATTGCAAAAGTCATAACTGCATAATTTCTGTTTTCAAGTTGTTGAATAGATTGAAATCTTACATGACAATTTTTATAAACATAATTTTTTACAAATTCTTCAATTTCTTGTTTCTTTTCATCTTGTGTTTGAGTATTTTCAATATTTTTATTTTTATTACATATATGATTTACCAATGAATAAAATGTTGAAATTATAGCATTATGTACATTATCATTTTTAAATTGTTTTTTAAATTCTTCATCTTTTTCGCAACAATTATCAACAACTGCCATAACACGTTCAGGATGCCATACAGCTCTTATATCATTTGTTTTATCATCAGAACCCCAAAACCATTCACTAGCAGCTTCTATTAATTTGCCATTTTTATTAAAAGATGCTCTTATATGTGCTGGTAACAAGCAGTTACCAAATGTTCCTTCGATAACATGAGTCAATTTTTCTCTATTTCTTTTAAATAATGGATTTCTAGAAATTTTAAATTCTGGATAAAATCCTTGTATTCTTAAATAATTTCTATTTAAAATAGGTTTTTGTTGTTTTGAATTAATATAAAAAAAAGTATTATAAAAGTCAATTTCATTTTGATGTAATTGATTTATTTCATTTTTATAAAAAAAAATCGGGTTAAATTTTAATTTATAAATTCTATTTTTTGGTTTTTTAAATTGGTTATTAAAATTATACATAATAATTTCTCCTTATAAAAAATTTCTCATAAAAAATATGCAATAAATAATAATAGACACAAATAAAGAAATACTAGGTTGAGTATACTCAACCTAGTATTTCTTTTAAGATTGGCGAATACTTATGCAACCACCAAATGAGAGTCGAATACATGTGGAGCTGGTACTCTCTGAGACAGCAGGAGGGAGGCAATACCGCTAAAGAAAAGGAACAGCGCAGATAAGTTATGTTCAACCCAGACCAACACAACATACTATTCCTTAATATTGCGTCCGGAAGACTGTATTCTGATCTTAGTATCCATCATTTTTTAACTTTAGCTTATAGGATACTCACAAATAGTTCATATTATTAAATAATATTAAATTATGCATATTTTTTAATATCTCTAATCATTTCGTATATTGTATATAAAGTCCATGCTTTTATAAGATAAAAATTATCTAATATATCAAAATATATACCTGATCTATTGTAATTTACAATTAATTTATCTCTTTCTTTTGGATTATTTAAATTACTAGTATTTTTATTAAACCAAGATTTTCCAGTTAAATAATAATTCATAGAATGAAGATTAGTGCCTTGTTTATTTGAGTAATTTTTTATTTCTTCTAAATCTTTTAAAGAATTTATTGGAAAATCTTTTCCTTTCATAATTGGTAAACGAGACATATAATTCTTATATGTTAAATATAATGGTAATGTAGGAAATGATATTGTTGCTGGAACATATCCTAAAGTCCATCCTACATATTTTAAAATATCATCAGATTTAATTTCAGATAAATCATTAAATCTTAATGTTTTACCAGTATAATTATCTACTGCTAAAATTAAAACTTCATCTTCTATAGATTTTAATAATTTAAAACCTTCTTTTAATTCCGGTATATCAAAACCCTTTGATATGTCATATGTCCAGCATGATTCGAATGTTGGTGATGTTTTACATTTAGCAATTACTTTTTTCTGTTTTTCAAAAAAACTAGAAATATTGTCATTGACAGTTTTTATCTTTTTGAATTCATATATGTTCCATTTTTTCTTAGAAATATAATTTATGACATCTTCTTCATCCAAATGTTCAAAAATAAAATCAATATAAATTTCTATAGATTTAAATTTGTCATATTCAGTTATTAATGAATCTTTATATGCCGTGCCTACTCTATTTAACATTCGTTTTATAAAACCTTCTGATCCAATGGTTATTGATTCATTTGCTATAGCAGTTGTTTGTATAATATTTGGATTTAATGTACAGCCCATGTCATGAGTTTTATTTTGTAATGGAGAATCATGTCTTGCTAGATATGCTGAATTTATTAAATTATTTACAGTTTTTTGTAAATATTCTAATAAACCACACATTGTTATAGCTGATCTATAAATTGTTTTTAATGAAATTGCATTATGTAAAATTTGTTTATATTGATTTAAAAATGAATCAGAAAGTTCTTTCCCTGATTCAATTATTGATTTTAATTCTATATTAAGTTCATTTGTTTTCTTTAATAAATTTATAGCATTATTTTTATAATTTGCTAATTCATTATCAAAATTGTTTTCGTTTAAATAATTTAATATTGTTCCATATGTTTCACCAATAGTAAAAACATTTGTTATATTTTTATATCCTAATGTAACCATTGGTTTTCCGGCTGTAATTTCAAAAATACTATCATTTTCATATTGCAAACATTTATCATAAATAGATGAAAGATTTTTAACTTTATCTTCTGTATATTTATATTTTTTGCAAAAAAATTGAGCCATTTTTTCTACTAAATTAAGAACTTCAAATGCAGCATTGTACGAATAAATTCTTTCAGAAACAGAATCTTGAAATAATTGGTTTATATATTCTTTAGAATGATTATTAATATCTTTCCATTTTGGAACTATATTTTTTTGAAGATCATATTGTAATTTTTTAATAGAATTTGTAATATCATTATTTTTATTATAATCAGAAATTATATTATTTAAAATTTTGTTAATATTTTCATAAATATCCATATATGAATCATAACAAATTTTTTTAGCATCGTTAATACAAACTTTACCAGATTTTGCAATTACTGTAGTATCAAAAGACAATGCTTGTAATTTTTCCCATGAAGTATTTATTTGCTCGTTATAACTATTTGATTTTATTAATGAGAAAATTTCTTTCATAATAATTTCCTTTAAAGTTTGGTTTAAATAGATAATACTTCTTTTAATTTGTTTAAATTAAAAGTATGTTGTTTTGTTTCAAGTTTTTCTTGCTGTGCTTTCATATGTTCCATAGAAATAGTTTGAATTGGAACACAAGAATCATCTAATTGTTTTTTAAGTGAATTAATTTTTCTTTGATATAATACTTTAATATAATCAGAACTCGTTTTTTGTAAATTATCTTCTAATTGTTGCAATTGCTTTCGTATATTCAATTGTTGAGTTTTTTCAAAATCATCTATAGAATTTCCTTCAGTATTTATTTTTGTTAATAATTCATTCGGTGAAATATTGTAATAATCGATATTATTCCCATGAAATATAAAATAACATGCTAAAAGATACGCTATAACACTATCATCATGTCCGTTTGATTTATGGTCAACTCTTCCATTTCTTATCTCTAAATGAGCTATTTCATCTATTAAACCAGCGTCATAAATACGTGATGCATTTATAGATATAGCTTTTTTTAATACTTGTCTATAAAGCAAATCTCTTGTTGAACTATATTGTCCACCATGTGTTCTAAATCCAAAATAACTTCGAGCTTTACCCAACACTTGGGTAGAATTTAAATTAATTTCTTTCAATTTTTCATCTTGATCTCTATTTTGTACAACTGTATTATAAATACGTTTCCATGGTGATAATCCAAGTCTTTCAAATTCATCAAATACAGTATCTAATATTGTAACACCTGTACTATTTCTTTCAGGTATAAATATTGCTCTATCATATTTTAATAATAATGAAACAATATATCGACCTAATTGTATTAAGTTTGTTTCATTACATTTACATGTAGCAACAATAGACATATCAGAAGGATCCATTATAACAAATGATGTGAAATCACGTCCTATATTTTCACTACAATCCATTCCTATAACAAATGGTTTATGTATAAATTCTTCTGAATTTAATGTAGTATGTGGTACATACCACCTTACTACATAACCATCATTTAATTCTGGTATAATAGGTTCTTTACAACTTTCTTTTATTATTTTTAATATTTCTGGTGGAAACACACTATTTGCGGCACCATATTTCCATATATTTAAATAGTCAGTATCAATTTGATCTTGACTACTATTTGCTCTAATAGTTTTTTCTCGTAACCATTCATGAGTTTTTCCTAATTGTAAATAACTATATGTAATATAAAACATTTTTCTAACAGAATTTTTTTCTAATATAGAAAGCATATCTTGTCTATTTTTGCAATCATATATGTGTTCACTAAATCGCATCGCTGATGATAACAGTGAATAAGCGTAAGCACCTTCTTGTGTATCTAACATAGCAGCTGTTGTTGCAAGAATATTAAAAGCTGGCATTCCAGCTGCTCTAGCACTATCAACAGCAGCATTTGTAGCAGAAACAGCAGCAGGATAACTAATATGGTTATTTTTAAAATAACCAAATTCATCCCATATTTGTATAGGTGTTGACATACCACGTCCAAGGTTATCAGCACCATATTCATCCATTCGAGCTACATATGTTAAAAATTTATTTTTTCTTATATTGTAAGATAAACCTTCTTTATTATCGGTATCATCAGGAGAGTTTTTTAACATATACTTTGGAAAGCTTTCTCGAATAGTTTTTAAACGTGCAGTATTTTCTTGAACAAGTTTTTTATCTTTGGCAAGAATAGATATATTTATATTGAACCCTTTTATATAAAAAAAGTAAGATACAATAGCTAATGATGTCATTGTTTTACATATTTGTCTTGGAACAGTAATGAAAGCATCGATATCATTCAATACTACCCACAATAAAGCTAATGTAGCTCTGTCTAATCTAAAATAAATTGGTTGACCACCTTGTTGTGGTATTCGTATAATTTCACGAAAATAATACCATGGATTTACTATACATTCATGTGCTATTAAAGTTATTTCTTTTTGTGTTAAATCATCACTATGTGGATCTATATATAACAATTCTTGATTATATAAAGAAAGAAAAAATTTATTATTTTGTACGCCTAGTTTTTTTAAAAGATAATGCATTTTAATCCATGAAGGATTTTTTGTTGTTGTGTGAATAATTGCACCATCATTATAAAAATCATTTTCGTACAGAATCATAATCGTAATCTCTTATATTTTTTGGTACATATCGATATTTTTTAAGTTCTTCTTTTATTGTTTTTTTAACCATTGCTTCGTATGCATTAGTATAACTAAATTTTGTTTGCAATTTAAAAATTGCAGTACATATGCCAAAAATTAATATAATAGATGTTATTGCAGTAATAATCGTTCTTAATATTTTTATCCATCCAGGAACAGTTTTTATTTTTCTTTTTTTAACTGTTTGTGTTTCAATTTCACTCATAAAAAACTCCATTTTATTCTTTATGATAATGATAGAGACTCGTTATTGAGTCTCTATCATTATTCAATTATCAAATAAGTATATATTCACCAGTATTAATATCTTTGATGAACATATATTCTTTTTGTTTTACAATTATATCCTCTATCATTTCTTCTGATAAAATTCCAATATCAAAACAATGTTTTAAATATGTATTTATATAAGGTGTAAATGCTGTTGACATTCGACGAATCCATTCACCACCACCAAATTTTATAGCACCATAATCACCTATTTCTCTTTTTGCACCATATGTCCAAATCATTGTTTCAGGTATAGAACAATAACCGTATGCATGTGTAAATATAGTAGCTTTAGAATTTTGAATAGCATGTATAACTGCTGAAATATTTATAGTGTGTATATCTTCTATAGCACTACCTAAATATAAATGAATTTCTTCATTTTGTGAACTACTAGCAATAGCAATACATAATTCATTTATATATCGTGGATCGCTTAAATATGTTGTAGCATTTAAATAAAAATTTATTATTGGATTTTTTGGCATTCTAATAATAATAGGAACAAGTTGATTTTTTGAAATGATTTGAAGTTGATTATTGTTTTGAATATTGTGTATTCCAGTTGTTAAATCGAATGTTTCAATACCTATTTTTGATGAAAGTAATTCATCTTTATTCAATAAATTAATTGAAAATGATTCAGTTCCTATTGTATTATTTTCATATTTATTACTATCATTATCTTTATTTGCAATATTTTCATAAACTCCAGGCATTATTTCCATGATACATTACCTCTTAATAAGTTTTTGTTCTTTTAATCTATTTCTCATTTCTTCAGCAGATATCCATACTTCATCTTTATTTTCACAAAATTTTATACATTCATCAGTTGTTATATGACCATTCTTTAATGCGTTATGCATTAAACAACGTTTCACATAATTAACCATTTTTTCAGCATTTTCTTTTATATATAAAGAATTATTCATATCAGCATGACTAGACATATGATACATGAACATGGCATAATCACCAACTTCCCATTCATGACCAGCACTCCATATCAATGAAGCTGCAGATGCACAAAGACCTTCTGCTATTGTTATAACATGACCTTTACAATTCGCAATAGCTGATGCAACAGTAGCTCCAGTTGTAACCATTCCACCACCAGATTGTATATGAATATAAAATATCGTATTTTCATTAGCTCTATTTAAAAGATCTATTAATGGAACATATCCTTCCATATCTTCAATTGGACCATTTATATATGCATGATAAATTGTTATTACTTTACCATCTATTTCGCTTGAAGTTATTAAAATTGGACATCTGGATTTTACAATCATTAAATTACTACGTTCTTTAACTTCACCATTTTCATCAATATGTACAGGTACTTCTTCATTTTTTGGTGAACTCATTTGTTTATTGTTAAGTTGATCTATATCTATTCCTAAATATTTTTCAATGTCAAACATTATTTTTACTCCTTTATTTAAGACCAAATACTTTGAACAAAACTTTTACGTTTTCCTGATTTATCAATTAAATTATTGTTTCCTTTTATATATTTTACAGGAATACTTTTACTAGTAATAACTACTTCTTTAGCATCAAATAAATCTGTTAACCAAGTGTCTGAAATTATATTTTTACTTTCATAGGCAGTTATTAATTCTCCATCTTTTTTGTAAAAATCATCTGGTTTTATTTCCATGGAGAAATTAAATGATTCATTTGCCGATCCAAGATTAACATATCTTTTTGAAGATTCTTTATAACCAGAAGATCCAACAGCATCAAATGTAACAAAATGTTTGATAATTCTATCAATTCGATTTTCTTCTCTATTAAATGATTCTGTACACAAGCTACGTAAACTAAATGCTGTATTAATAAATGGGCTAGCTAATGATTCTTCTAAGCAATCTTTATATGGTCCAAATGGTTTTACTTCTCCTAAAATGAGTGTAGTTCCATCTGGTAATTCTCTTGTATAAACTTTTCTTAAATGGTGTGCATATTTTTCTTCAAGAACTAATGATATTCTTTCTAAATCTTTTGTAAATGGATGACCCCATTCACCAAACATATTACCGCTTCGTACTTGCATGGCAAATGGACTATTTGCTCCAGTCATACTTTCAACAAAATATTGTGGAATATAATAAGTTTTATTTAAAGTTGTTCTACCTATAACAGCTAATGGTACGGTATAATATCCATATTTATCAGGATGAGCTGATTTTAATTTTTGTCCATCTATAACTTCCATAGTTTCAATAACAAAAACAACTCTAGATGACATAATGTATTCTCCTTATAAAAAATATAAGTTATTTTCTATAGCATTAATCCTATGAAAATAAAAAAAATAAAAAATACTAAGTATGCATATGCATACTTAGTATTTTTTATTTACTTATTTAATAAAAATAAATTTTCTTTTTGCATATATTTCGCTGTTTTATATATAATGTCATAATTCAATGGAGTATTATCATTTATAGCGATAGCATTTGAAGCTTTTATGATATTTTTAATATGACGACCATTGTCACACATAGTTGATAAAGTTTCTATTTCTTTATCAGTTATTGAAACATTCATATTTGTTAATAAATTTTTCCAAATTTGATTCTTTTCTTTAATAGAAAGTTTATCAAAATGGAAAATTTGCAAAATCCTTGAATAAAAAGCTTCATCAATGTCATCAATTCTATTTGTTGTTAAAAACATAATACCATTGTAATATTCAAGTTTTCTTAAAAATGTAGATACAATGGTATTACGTTTAATATTATCATCTCTTTTCTTTAAATATACATCAGCCTCATCTATAAGGATGATAGCATTCCAATCAATAGCTTTTGTTAATATTTTAGAAAGCTCTTGTTCAAAATTATATTCATCAGAACCTAATCCACCTGCAGAAATTTTATATAATGGTTTATGAAGAATTTCAGCGATAGCTTCAGCTGTAAGAGATTTTCCAGTTCCAGGACTACCACTTAATAAGAAAATACATCCACTTTCTTTTCCATATACAATATCTTTAAAAGAATTTTTGTTTTGAACTTTAGCTATGGTTGATATAAATTGTTTTCTTTTATCATCCATAACAATTTTGTCTAAAATATTGTCATCAAATTTGATATTTGACATATCACTAACTTTTGCTTTACCACCTATATTATTTTCTAAAATAACAATTGGAACAGTTGTTGAAATAGATAAACATATTCTCACATCGTTATAGATATCATCTGCAGTGATAATTTGTTTATCTTTTGTATTAAGAAAATCTTTTTCAAAAGGTATTCCTAAGAATACTGTATTTTCATAATTTTTTAGTGAAATTTTATCAATGATATCGTTTAATGAATATTTTTGAGTAGATGTTATATCAGAGAAATCATTATAAAGATTTCTAATTTCTTCTAAGTTTACTATAACTCTACCATTATAAGACATTATTTCTTGTTTATAAGATCCATACTTATATTTTCCAGTTATAACATTTCCATTTAAATGAAAATGAATATTTCCATTATAAATAGAAAGTGTTTTTATAGTTTCTATTAATCTTTTTTCTATATCTGATTGAGACATAAGATGTTCATTATCCGATATAGAAAAATAGTTAAAAACAGTTGCTCCTCTACTATTAGCTGGTTTTAAAAATATATAAACTTGTTTAAGTGCTTCATCTTTTTCTCTTAAAACAAAATTATCAGTTTCTATAGAATAAATAAATGTATCTTGTTTATTTGTTGGTGAAACTTTTAATTTATCAAGTCTAATACACAATTGATTATCTTTTTTATCAATACAAGTTGATACTACCATAGATGATTCAGTATCACCATTTTTAGATATATGCATTGTCATAGTTCCTGGAGAGAAAAACATGAATAATTGTGGAACTGTAAAAATATTTTCATATACAGATATAAGAAAATCTACCATAAATTGATGAATAAATATGATAGATCTATCTATAAAACTTTGCAACAATTTTTCATAACAAGATTCAAATCTACTCCAAGTATAAGAAAATAATTGTGGATTATCTTCTCTGATTAAATCGGATTTTATAAATTTATCTAAATAATTTCTATAATTTTCAATATCTAAACACGACACATTTATTAAACCACAAAAATCCAAAATACCAGTAAATAAATATTTTATATCTGATTTTTGTTGGTTTTCTGAAAAAATATTTCCAGAAATAAGAGTATATTTATCACTTTGCTTTTGTCTTGATTTATCTAAATTTTCTTTATTTTGAGATTGTTTATTGTTATAAACCTCATTTGTAAACATTATAGTTGAAACAGAATTTTCATCTTCAATATAATTCAATAAATTTGAAGTTTTTAATTCTTCAAATAATTTTTGAATGCCATGAATATATTTTTTATCATCAGGAGAAACTATCGAATTCAACCATTGTGAATCTTTAGATGCAATAAGTATCACTAATTGTTTAGTAGTTGTACCACTTGCTTCACCCCAAGAAGAAAATGACGAAAAAATAGGTGGTATAATAGATGAGTCATATTCTGTGGTAAACATGGGATATTTACCAAATTTACAAATAGCTTTTACATTGTCAGAATATTTCTTTTGTTGTAAAACAAAATTCTTTTTACATTTATATAATTTATCAATA
>ENA-OWPN01001765-OWPN01001765.1-human-gut-metagenome-genome-assembly--contig:-NODE-1765-length-16842-cov-3.062548_pt1 | contig 16842 bp, 11 predicted proteins | sample MGYA00248266_ERZ651850 | MGnify/ENA primary metagenome ERZ651850 (study PRJEB26924, sample SAMEA4378296) | human gut metagenome | biome: human gut; feature: human-associated habitat; material: faeces... | reverse complement strand
TCGACATCCACTCCGGCGGTCTGGCCCTCATTTTCCCGCACCACGAGAACGAGATCGCCCAGTCCGAGTGCGCCAACGGCTGCGCCTTCGCGCATTACTGGCTGCACAACGGCTTTTTGACCATCGACAACGAGAAAATGTCCAAATCCAAGGGCAACTTCTTCATGGTGCGCGACGCAGCAAAGCAGTTCGGCTATGAAACCATCCGTATGTTTATGCTGTCCGCGCACTACCGCACGCCGCTCAACTACTCGGCCGAGTCGCTTGAGATGAACAAGGCGTCGCTGGCGCGCCTGTACGAGGCGCGGAACAATATGGAATTCCGCATCGAAAAGGCCGAGGGCGACACCATGACCGCTGAAGAGACGGCCAAGATGGAAGCGCTTGCGGCATATAAGCAGAAGTTTATCGATGCGATGGATGATGACCTCAATACGGCGGATGCGCTCTCTGCCATCTTTGAGCTGACGCGTGAAATCAATGCATGGATGGGCGCGCATCAGGACGCAAGCAAGGCGTTCCTGACCGCAGCGCACGACCTGTTTATGGAGCTGACCGGCGTTCTGAATCTGGTGCAGAAGCGCGACGATGCAGTGGATCCGGATGCGGAGAAGATCGAAGCGCTGATTGCGCAGCGCGCAGCGGCCAAGAAGGAGAAAAACTTTGCGGAAGCCGACCGTATCCGCGATGAGCTGGCTGCGATGGGCGTAACCACCAAGGATACCCGTCAGGGTACCCAGTGGAGCCGCGCATAAAACGAAAAATGAACGGCCACCCTGAGAAGAATGTTCTCTGGGTGGCCGTATTGCTTTGCCAGGGTGATCACGCGCCGGTGATGCGGGCGATGTGAAGCGTGAGGTACAGCAGCTCGTTTTTGCCGGCATCGAAGTCGTATTCCTGTAAAATGATATTGCAAATCGTCTGCGCACAGGCGAAGGCATCTGGGTATTTATCCTGTACCGGAGGAAGAAGGTCGGCGTCGCAGTCGCCGTAACTCTGTCTCGCGGCGATACGGCGCGCCAAAAACTTCAGATGGGTCACAAATCGGTAAAAATCAGGCGAATCACGGTCAGGTTCTATGCCGCACTGTTCCTGCACCAGCCCGAATACCCGCTGCATCAGGCAGGTCATATCGTAAACCTCGGGAAATTCACCGCCGCCCTCCGCGTTGACAAAGTGCATGGCGATAAAGCCTGCCTCGTTCTCGCCAAAATCGATGCCGGTTTCCTCCCGAATCAGGTCAACGGCGGCACAGCCAGCCCGGTATTCCTCCGGATAGAATTGCCGAATATCCCACAAAAGCGGGTTTGACAACTCGATGCCCTGCTTATGCCGCTCAAGTGCGGCTGAAATGTGGTCGGGCAGGGTAACATAAATACTGTCCGACAAGGTTGCGCCCAGTGTGCGCTTGGCATGGTCGATAATGCGCTCACTGAGTAAAAAATGCGGCAGGGGAATACTGGTAAGCAGCTGCTGGAAACGATCGGAAAGCTGTCCGGCATGCAGTGTGAAACGCTTTTCAATCAGCTCGGCGGGGGCGCTGTCGCCAGTGTGACGGCCAAAGCCCAGTCCGCGCCCCATCAGCACGGTTTCCTCACCGTTTTCATCCAGCGCAATGACGACGTTATTGTTCAGCACTTTTTCAATTTGCATACCTTCACCTCCCTGTCAGCCGCAGCCCATATTCTTCGTCGGAAAACAGAGAAACTTTTCGAAGCGTAGTCGCGGTGGCTTTCACTGATTCCATCGAATCGACGCCCGCTTTCAGCATCCGCGTTATGTCCGCCGGTTCTGTTTCCTTTCCGTATATTGAAACAAGTATACCATGTATTTGACGCAGCGGTCAACGATACGCGGAAAAGCGCGCTAAAAAAACGCAAAGATTCGTTTTCGCTTGTCAGAGATATTGCTTTTTTGCTGTTAAAACGCTATAATCGCTATGTATATTATGTACCCTGTAAAAAGAGAGATCGGAGGCGCACCATGCGCATCATTATTGTAGGCTGTGGTAAGGTTGGTTCGGCATTGGCGGAACAGCTTTCCGCAGAAGGACACGACCTGACCCTCATCGACCTGTCCGAGCGTCGGCTCACCGAGCTGACCAACACGCTGGATTTAACTTCAGTTACCGGCAGCGGAACGAGTTATCACGTATTGGAGGAGGCGGGCGTGCGGGAAACCGACCTGTTGATCGCGGTCACTACGCATGACGAGATCAACCTGCTTTCCTGCCTGATTGCCAGCAAGGCGGCGGGCTGTCACACCATCGCGCGTGTGCGCGACCCGGAATATGTGTCGGAGGTCGGCTTTATTCGGGATGAGTTAGGCTTGTCCATGGTTATCAACCCGGAAATGTCCACAGCGCGTGTGGTTTCACGCCTGATTCGTTTTCCGTCGGCGATCGGCGTGAGCACCTTTGCGAAGGGGCGCATTGAGCTGCTCGATATCCGCATTCCCGACAGTTCCCGTTTGAACGGTATGGCGGTTTGTGAAGTTAATCCGCTGCTACGCACCAATGCGCTGCTCTGCATGGTACGCCGCGAGGGACAGACGTTTATTCCAAAGGGGGATTTTATTCTGTGCGCGGGCGATGATGTTACAGTGATCGTTCCGCCGAGCGAGCAGACGGACTTTTTCCGTCAGATTGGCGTGGCGAACGATCATATTCGCTCGGCAATGCTGATTGGTGGCGGAAAAATCTCTTATTTCCTTGCAAAAATGCTAATTGATACCGGTATTTCGGTTAAAATCATCGAAAATCGTCTGGAGCGCTGCGAGGCGCTTTCCGAATTGTTGCCGGGTGCAACCATTATCCATGGTGACGGCACGGATCGCGATTTGCTCGATGAAGAAGGATTGGCCAGCTGTGAGGCGTTTGCGGCACTGACCGGTATGGACGAGGAAAATATCCTGCTTGCGCTGCATGCGGGACGGCATTCCAAGGCCAAGCTATTCACCAAGGTCAACCGTGTGAACTTTGAAGAGGTCATTGAAAGCCTGCCCATCGGTACAGTTGTTCGCCCTAAGCAGACAACGGCCGAACTGATTGGCCAGTATACACGCGCGATGCAGAACTCCATGGGATCGAATGTGGAAACGCTGCATCAACTGGGCGGTGCGGAAGCACTCGAATTCCGTGTGGCGGCGCACGATTTGATTGGCGTTCCGCTGCAGGATATGCCTATTCGACCGGATGTGCTGCTGTGCTGCATCAACCGTAAAGGACGCCGTATCATTCCACGCGGCCGTGATGTGCTGCGGGAAGGCGATACGGTGATCGTGGTATCTACCCGGCGCGGCATGAATGATTTGCAGGATATTTTCCAGCCAGAGACGACGGAGGATACAGAGCAATGAATCATGCTATGGTACGCTATCTGATCGGCTGGATGCTGGGCGTGGAATCCCTGTTCCTGCTCCTTCCCATGCTGACTGCCATCCTGTACCGCGAACCCGTTGTGATGGCTTATCTTGCAGCCGCTGTGATTTGTCTGATATTTTCCGCTTTGTTTTGCCATAAGCGTCCGGAGAACACCCGCTTTTACGCCCGCGAGGGCTTTGTCACTGTGGCGCTGTGCTGGATTGTGCTGGCGCTGACTGGCGCACTGCCGTTTATGTTCAGCGGAGAAATTCCGTTTGTGGTGGACGCGTTGTTTGAAACGATTTCAGGATTCACCACCACCGGTGCCACCATTCTGAGCGACGTAGAAGCGCTTTCGCATGCATCGCTGCTTTGGCGCAGTCTGACCCACTGGGTCGGCGGCATGGGTGTGCTGGTGTTCATGCTGATTGTGCTGCCGCTGGCTGGCGGGCAGACCATTCACCTGATGCGTGCGGAAAGCCCTGGTCCGTCGGTCAATAAGCTCTCACCCCATCTCCGAGATACTGCTATGTATCTGTACGGCATCTATTTTGGCATGACCGTGCTGGAGATTGTACTGCTGATGCTGGGCGGTATGCCGCTGTTTGACGCGGCCTGCACCTCAATGGCAACCGCAGGTACGGGCGGCTTCGGCATTTGGAACAGCTCGATTGCGTACTACGACAGCTATTATCTGCAAGGCGTTGTCACGATTTTTATGGTTTTGTTCGGCATCAACTTCAGCGTTTATTTTCTGCTGCTCATGCGGCGCTGGAAAAATGCCTTTCGTATTGAAGAGGTGCGCGTCTATCTGGGCGTGATTATTGCCTCGTCTGTGTTGATTGCTATCAACGTCCGGCCGATGTTTTCGAGCTTTTTTGAGAGTTTCCATCATGCCGCTTTTCAGGTGGCGTCCATCATCACCACCACCGGCTTTTCCACGGTGGATTTTAACCAGTGGCCGGCATTCAGCAAGGCCTTGCTGGTGCTTTTGATGTTCATTGGTGCGTGCGCCGGTTCGACCGGCGGCGGCATGAAATGCTCACGTATTCTGCTGATGTGCAAGAGCATTCGTAAGGAAATGCAGTTTCTCATCCATCCGCGCGCAGTGCGTGTCAACAAGATGGACGGTCGCCGTGTGCAGCATGAGGTTATGCGTTCGGTTAACGTGTTCATGATCGCCTATTTGCTGCTGTTTATCCTGTCGGTGCTGCTGCTGTCGATTACCAACCAAGAACTGATTACCAACTTTACGGCGGTTGCAGCGACGCTCAACAACGTCGGCCCGGGTCTGGAGCTGGTTGGTCCGGCGGCAAACTTCGGCTTTTTCTCGCCCTTCAGCAAGATTGTCCTGATGTTCGATATGCTTGCGGGCCGTCTGGAAGTGTTCCCGATGCTGCTGTTGTTTGCTCCGGCGACTTGGCGCAGAGAAAAGTAAATGATTCAACTGCAATATCACGCAAAAAAGAGGGAAACCGATTGGTTTCCCTCTTTTTATGGCATTTTTTACTTGACAATCTCCTTAGCAGCAGCCACCAGTGACTCCACCTTGGAGGCGGCATCTGCCTTGCTGTCGCCCTTGGCCATGATATAAACCTTGACCTTGGGCTCGGTGCCGGACGGACGGATGATGAACGTCGTGCCGCCCTCCAGCTCGTAGTACATGACATTCTGGCCCTTGAGCTCCATCTGTTCGACCTTGCCATCCGCCATGCAGGTGCGCGTACCGGGCATATAGTCGCGGGTGTACTCGACCTTATCCGCGCCGATCGTCGTCAGCGGCTTGTCGCGCAGTTCAGCCATCAGCTCTTTCATACGCTGCAGGCCGGACACGCCGGGCATGGTGATGGAGACAGTTTGCTCACAATAATAGCCGTACTTCTCGTACATCTCTTCCATTGCATCGTACAGCGTCTTGCCCTGTGTGCGGTAGTAGGCTGCCATTTCCGCGATCAGCATGGAAGCGGTGACCGCGTCCTTGTCGCGCGCATAATCGCCGCACAGGTAGCCGTAGGATTCCTCAAAGGCGAAGATGTATTCGTGCGAACCGGTCGTTTCAAACTGCTTGATTTTTTCTGCCAGGAACTTGAAGCCGGTGAACGTATCAAAGCAGTCCACGCCGTTTTTGTTCGCAGCTGCGCGTGCCATTTCGGTGGTGACGATGCTCTTGAGTACCGCCGGATGCGCAGGCATGGTACCCGTCAGCTTCTTGGCGGTGATGATATAGTCGGTCAGCAGCACGCCCACCTGATTGCCCGACAGGGTGACGTAATCGCCGGTCTTGTCTTTGAGGACAATGCCGGTGCGGTCGGCATCCGGGTCGGTGCCGATGATGAGGTCTACGTCATTCTGTTTTGCCAGCTCAATGGCGAGGTTAAAGCCTTCTTTGTACTCCGGGTTCGGGTTCTTGACGGTCGGGAAGTCGCCGTCGATCTTCATTTGCTCAGGTTCGCAGAGAATGTGCTTGTAGCCCAGACGGCGCAGAATCTCAGGCACCAGACGGTAGCCCGCGCCATGGAAGGGCGTGTAGACCAGCTTAAAGTCGTCCGCGACCTGCTTGACGCAATCCGGATTGACCGCAACCTTGATGACTTCGCCGAGATATGCCTCGTCGGTTTCCCGGCTCAGAATGCGGATCATGCCGTCCGCAACCGCTTTATCATAGTCCATGGTCTTGACGCCGGTAAAGATATCGGTCGCCGCCATCTCCTTGGCGACTACATCGGCTTCAGCGGGCGGCAGCTGTGCGCCGTCCTCCCAATAGACCTTATAGCCGTTGTACTCCTTGGGGTTGTGGGACGCGGTGATGTTGATACCGGCGATGCAGCCGTAGTGGCGAATGGAAAAAGACAGCTCAGGCGTGGGGCGCAGCTCATCGAACAGCAACGCCTTGATGCCGTTTGCCGCCAGGATGCAGGCAGACTGCTTGGCAAACTCAGGCGAGAAGTGGCGGCTGTCATAGGCGATGGCAACGCCGCGATCCATCGCAGTCTGTCCATTCGAAACAATGAGCTTGGCAAGACCCTGGGCAGCCTGTCCGACTGTGAAGCGGTTCATGCGGTTCAGTCCGATCCCCAGCACGCCGCGCAGACCCGCGGTGCCAAATGACAGGGGCGCGAAAAAGCGGCTTTCGATTTCTTCGCTGTTATTCTCTACTGCGCGCAGCTCTGCGCGCTCCTCTTCTGAAAGCGCTTCGCTGTCCAGCCAGCGCTTGTATTCCGACATATAATCCATTGGAATTCACCTCATCCTGTTATTTGGCAAAAGCCACTATCTAAATTATACAATATCTGTCTGTCAATGCAAGGGGTTTTGCGCGAATTCGTACATATAACAATGCACTCCGGTATCTTTTCACAAATAAAATATTGTTTTTTTGTGCATTTTATTTTGCGATGGTTTTCCAGCGGTGCTTTGCCAAACTAATGAAATTATTGCTCAGATTTTGTGCAGAATGCTATGGGCGATGGATTTCCATGCTTGTACTATGCGCGAAAATGCGGTATACTTCTTTTATATGAAATTGACAGATAGAGGGGTTATTCTATGAAGCTGAAAACCCGGCTGGCCGTTGCGGTGTGCAAGGCCTCGGGCGCGGTTTTGCGCAAACTCGGGCGCGGTGGTACCAATCTGCCCGGCAAGCTGGCGCTTAAAATCGACAAAAATATCCTCGGGGAGCTGTCGCGTGGCGTGAAGGTCACGGTCGTGACCGGCACCAACGGCAAAACCACCACCTCGCGCATGATTGAGCAGGCATTTGCCGATGCGGGACTGAAATACTTTTCCAACAAATCGGGTGCAAACCTGCTGACCGGCATCATTGCGGTGTTCGCGCAGCACTGCACGATTTCGGGCAAATGCCCGTATACGCACGCGCTGATTGAGTGCGACGAGGCCGCATTCCGTAAAACAAGCGAGTTTCTGCCGGTCGAGTGCCTTGTTGTCAACAATATTTTTCGTGACCAGCTCGACCGCTATGGCGAAATTACGCATACGTTAAACGCCATCCGCGAGGGCATCACTCATGTGCCGGATGCGACGCTGTGCCTGAATGCGGACTGTTCGCTGACCGCCTCGCTTGCGGAGAAAATTCCAAACAAGGTGCTGTGGTTTGGTGTCAACGTTCCGATTTATGAAAATGCAGCGCATGAGTTGTCTGATGCGCCCTACTGCATTCACTGCAAGACCGAATATCAGTACGACTATATCACCTACGGCCATCTGGGTGGGTTTCGCTGCCCCAAATGCGGCTATCACCGGCATGAGCCGGATGTAGCGGTGACGAAAATTCTGTCCTCGGGCGCGGATTCGTCTGATATAGAGCTGTCCATCTGCGGCCGCGTGCACGAGGTGCATGTCAATTTGCCGGGCGGCTACAACATCTATAACGCGGCGGCAGCGGCGGCGGTATCGCATGTCGTCGGCATCGACGAGGAAATCGCGGTCAGCGCGCTGGGTCAGTTTGAGTGCGGCTTTGGCCGTGCCGAGCAGTTCACGCTGGGTAAGGCACAGGCGCGTATGATGCTGGTGAAAAACCCGGCGGGCTTTAATCAGGTCATCAATCTGATTGCGCACGACAAGGGCACCTGTAAGCTGGCTTTTCTGCTCAATGACCGCTTTGCGGACGGCACGGACATCAGCTGGATTTGGGACGTGGATTTTGAGGCGCTGGCTGAGCAGGAGGCGCGCTTTACGCGCATTCTTGTCTCGGGTGTGCGTGCGGACGATATGGCGCTGCGCCTGAAGTATGCAGGCTTTACAACCGACCGCATTGAGGTGGTTCGGGAGTATGACGCGTTGCTCGAGCAGGTGGGTGCGGATGAAACGCCTGCATTCCTGATGCCGACTTATACGGCAATGTTTGATTTGCGCGGCGAGATTGCCAAACACACCGATGTGAAAGCGTTTTACGAATAAGGGGAGGGGACGACATGCAACTGAATATCTGCCACCTGTACCCCGATATCCTCAACCTGTACGGCGACCGGGGCAACATCATCACCATGAAACGGCGGCTGGAAGCCCGTGGCATTGGGGTCGCGGTGGAAGAGTGCTCCATCGGCCAGCCGATTGACATTGACAAATATGATATCTTTTTCATCGGCGGCGGGCAGGACTTCGAGCAGGAGGTGCTGCTGCGCGACCTTGCATCGGGCAAGGGCCGCGATATCTGCACGGCGGTTGAAGAGGGAAAAGTGTTTCTTGCCATCTGCGGCGGCTACCAGATGTTGGGGCAGTATTATAAAACATGGGACGGCAACCAGCTGGACTTTATCGGCGCCATCAATGTGCATACGATTGGTGCAAAAGAGCGTATGATTGGCAACTATATGTACCGTACCACACCTGAAAGCGGCGGTACTATCGTAGTTGGCTTTGAGAATCACTCGGGCAAGACCTATCTGGGTGAGGATGTGGCCCCGCTGGGCATGATGCTCAAAGGCTATGGCAACAATGGTGAGGACCAAACCGAGGGCGCGCGCTATAAAAACGTGTTTGCGACCTATTCGCACGGTTCGCTTTTGCCCAAAAATCCCGTGTTGTGCGACTTTATCCTGCACACCGCGCTGCGTTACAAATATGGTAGCGACGAACCGCTCACGCCGCTCGACGATACGCTGGAAAACCGCGCGCATGACTACATGGAGGAACGGCTGCGCCGGGGATAAGCCCTGCGCGCCGACTTCCTCGGGTGATATTGACTTTATTCGCCGCATATGGTATCATAGGCGGTAATAAGGGAGTAGTCGGCGCGGATTTGTTCCACCCCGCGCGGCAGGGCCAACATACTGAGGAGGATGTCCTCTGGTTCTGCATGAAATGACGAGACTTATCTGTTTTTACGGCGGATGGGTCTCTTTTTTTATGCCCGTTCGGCGCTGCTAACGACAAGGAGGACAAGAAAATGGGTTTACTGGAGTTATTTATCATTGCGGTCGGTCTGTCGATGGATGCCTTTGCGGTTTCTATCTGCAAAGGGCTGAGCGTGCGTACGCTGCGCCCGCGGCATGCTTTGATTACGGGCGCGTATTTCGGTGGATTTCAAGCGCTGATGCCGCTTGTTGGGTTCGTGTTGGGCGTGCGCTTCCAGACGCTGATCACCAGTGTTGACCACTGGATCGCGTTTGTGCTGCTGGCGCTCATCGGCGGCAATATGGTGCGCGAGTCGCGCGATACTGATGAGGAAAATCTCAGCGATTCGTTTTCCTTTGCCACGATGCTGCCGCTTGCGGTGGCGACCAGCATCGATGCGCTGGCCGTTGGCGTGACGTTTGCGTTTTTGCAGGTGGAGATTATTCCAGCAGTCTGCTTGATTGGCTGCACGACTTTTGTGCTGTCTTGCATCGGCGTCAAGGTTGGGCATGTATTCGGCGCAAAGTATAAGTCGCGTGCTGAGCTGTTCGGCGGCGTGGTGCTCATCTTGATGGGTCTGAAAATTCTGTTGGAGCATCTGGGCGTGCTTGGCTAAAAATATGCAAAATGAAAAAGGACGCTGAAAAGCGTCCTTTTTTCGCGTCGTAAGGCGCGCATGCAATAGAATTTCGGGCAAAACCACCTGAAAATCATAAAAAGGCAGGACATATGCCTGCCTTTTTATATAAGGGTGAAGAAAAGTTTCGTGTATCGGAACTTTTCTTGCTTGGGACGCATCCGCGCAGCGCGCGGTGCGTCCTAAACTCGATGGAAGCGGTATGCTTCCATCGAAGTTTTTAAAATGCAAAGTTGGTCTTGACGCGCCAGATGTTCTGCGCATACTCGGCAACCGAGCGGTCGGCCGCAAAACGGCCGGAATTTGCAATGTTCATCAGCGACATATAGTTCCAGTTCTCCGCGTGGCGGTACATCTCGCTGACGCGCTCCTGCGCGATCGCGTAGGAGGAGAAGTCCTTCAGGCTCATGTAGCGGTCAGCCGGACCACCGTTGCCGCCGTGCAGCAGCAGGTTGGCCAAATCGGTGTAGTCTACGCCGTCGCCAAAGCCATGAATCATATGGTCAAGTACACGCTTGATAACCGGATCGTTCTGGTAAATCAGCATCGGCTCGTAGTTGCCGGATGCCGCCAGCGCCTCTGCCTCGGGGGTCTCCATGCCGAAGATGAAGATGTTCTCACGGCCGACCGCCTCGCAGATTTCAACATTTGCGCCATCCATCGTGCCGATGGTGAGCGCGCCGTTCATCATGAACTTCATGTTACCCGTACCGGATGCTTCCTTGCCTGCGATGGAGATCTGCTCGGAAACCTCGGCTGCCGGCATGATCATTTCGGCCAGAGATACCTTATAGTCCTCGATGAACACGACCTTGAGTTTGTCGCCGATATCCGGATCGTTGTTGATCATATTGGCAATGGAGTTAATCAGACGGATGGTCTTTTTCGCCACTGCATAGCCCGGCGCAGCCTTGGAGCCGAAGATAAAGGTACGCGGCACGAAGTCCATGCCCGGATTATCCTTCAGCTTGTGGTACAGCGAGATAATGTGCAGGATGTTGAGCATCTGACGCTTGTACTCGTGCAGACGTTTGACCTGTACGTCAAAAATCGAGTCCATATTGACTTCAATGTCGTTGTGCGCCTTAATATAGTCCGCCAGACGCTGCTTGTTGTGACGTTTAATTTCGCCCAAACGCTGGAGCAGCGCCTTGTCGTTGCCGTAGTTGGCGAGCACCTGCAGCTCGGACGGATGCTTGCGGTAGCCCTTGCCAATCTTGCCCTCAATCAGTTCAGCCAGCTCCGGGTTTGCCTCGCACAGCCAGCGGCGGTGCGCAATACCGTTGGTGACATTGCAGAACTTGGAGGAGTAAATCTTATAGAAATCGTTGAATACGCGGTCCTTGAGGATTTCAGAGTGCAGCGCGGATACACCGTTAATCGAGAACGAGCCGGCGATTGCCAGATGTGCCATGCGGACAATATTATCCGCTACGATGGCCAGCTTGGAAATCTTTTGGAAATCGTTCGGGAAGTAGTTCCACAGCTCCTTGCAGAAGCGCTCATTGATCTCATAAATGATCTGCATGATGCGGGGCATCAGCTCCTGCACCAGCGATACCGGCCAGCACTCGAGTGCTTCGGGCATAACCGTGTGGTTGGTGTACGCAACCGACTGGCTGGTGATGTTCCATGCATTCTCCCAGCTCATGTCGTTTTCGTCCATCAGGATGCGCATGAGTTCGGGGATAACCAGCGTCGGGTGGGTATCATTGATATGCAGCACGTGCTTGTGCGCGAAGTTTGCCAGCGTACCGTACTTGGCCTTGTGCTTGGCGCAGATATCCTGCAGGGTTGCGGATACCAGGAAATACTGCTGCTTAAGACGCAGGGACTGGCCCTCGCGGTGGTTATCCTCCGGATACAGCACCATCGAGATAGTTTCCGCCATCGCGTGTTTTTCAAGCGCCTTGAGGTATTCGCCCGAGGAGAACAGCTTCATGTCCAGCGCAATCGGGCTTTTGGCCTCCCACAAGCGCAGGCAGGCAATGTTGTTGGTATCGTAGCCGGAAATCGGCATGTCATACGGGACAGCCAGAACCGGCGTATAGTCGTGGTATTCAACAACCAGTTTGCCCTGATCGTTAAAATAGGTGTTGACCGTACCGCCGATTTTCACCTCGCGGGTATCATCCATGGCAGGAATGTGCCAAACATCGCCGGACGCAAGCCAGGAGTCCGGCAGCTCGACCTGCTGGCCGTCCTCAATCTTCTGCTTGAAGATACCGTGTTCATAACGGATGGAGTAGCCGGTGCCGCGCACGCCGATGGTCGCCATGCCGTCCATATAGCAGGCTGCCAGACGGCCCAGACCGCCGTTACCCAAACCGGGGTCGGCTTCTTCTTCGAAAATATCGGCCATTTCATAGCCCATATCCTTCAGCGCCTCGGTCAGTGCGGGCAGGATGCCCAGATTGTAGGCGTTGTTGCGCAGGCTGCGGCCCACAAGAAATTCCATGCACAGATAGTGCACCTGTCGCTCTCCGTATTTTTCAACCTCATTCTGAGTTTCAATCATATGCTCGGTGAGCGCGTCGCGCACGACGAGCGCGCATGCCTCGTAAACCTGTTCCTTCGAGGCATCTGCAACCTCGCGGCCGAAGTGGCGTTGCAGCTTACCTGCAATGGCCTCCTTCAAAGCAGTCTTTGTGTACTGATTCTTTGACATGGTCTCTCTTGTCTCCTCACTTAATTTGCTGAATTGGTCTTACCAACCAAGGGCAGAATGATAAACCTCGATATATTTATCTGCCGAGCTGCCCCAGCTGAAATCACTTTGCATGCCCTGCAGCATCAGTTTCTTCCATGCGGGCTTGTTGTAGCGGAATACGCCGCAGGCTTCGCGGATGACGTGCAGCATGTCGTGTGCATTATAGCTGGCAAAAGTAAAGCCGTTGCCCGTGCCCGCATAATCGACGAAAGCCTGTACGGTGTCCTTCAGGCCGCCGGTTTCGCGCACAATCGGAATCGTGCCGTAGCGCAGTGCAATCATCTGCGCCAGACCGCACGGCTCGAATTTGGACGGCATCAGGAACATATCTGCGCCCGCGTAAATGCGGTTTGCCAGATCACCCGAGAACATGATGGATGCCGAAATATTGTTCGGATAGCGGTGCTTGGCTTCCAGGAACATCTGCTCGTAGCGCCAGTCACCCTTGCCCAGCACAATCAGACGCAGATCATCGGACAGGATGTCATGCAGCACGGCTTCAATCAAATCCAGGCCCTTCTGGTCGACAAAGCGGGTGACCATGCCGATGACCGGCGTGTTTTCGTCGCCCTCAATACCGCACAGCTTGAGCAGTTCAAGTTTGTTGACCTTCTTGTCCTCCGGGTTTTGGGGACCGTAATTCTTGAAGATCTTGGGGTCGGTCTGCGGGTTGAAGGCATCCATATCAATGCCGTTTAGGATGCCGTGCAGTTTATAGCTGTTCATGCGCAGCACGGAATCGAGCCGGTAGCCATAGTATTCGGTCTGGATTTCATTGGCATAGGTGGGTGAAACCGTAGTGACCGCGGTGGAGGCCACAATGGCGGCCTTCATCAGGTTGACGTCGCCGTCCATCGCCATGAAGCCAGAACGGAAATGCGCATCGTCGATACCAAGCACATATTCGAGGATTTCACGGCCATAGCGACCCTGATACTGGATGTTATGGATGGTGAACACGGTCTTGATGTTCTCATAGAACGGGCGGGAGGAGAACATCAGGTTATAGTAAACCGGTACAAGCGCGGTCTGCCAGTCGTTGCAGTTGATGACATCCGGACGCCAGTCCAGATCGGGCAGCACCTCAAGCACTGCCTTGGAGTAGTAGGCAAAGCGTTCCGCATCGTCATACTCGCCGTAAACCTGACCGCGGGAAAAATAATATTCGTTGTCGATGAAGTAATAGGTTACGCCGTCCGCTTCATAGCGGAAAATGCCGCAGTACTGGTTGCGCCAGCCCAGACGGACATAGGCGTTCTTTAAGTAGTAGAACTTTTCACGCCACTCCTGCCCGATAGCGGAATACAGTGGGCAGAATACGCGCACGTCGTGTCCCTTTGCAGCAAGGGCCTTGGGCAGTGAGCCGGCAACGTCGCCCAGACCGCCGGTTTTGACGAACGGGGCACATTCGCTGGTAACATACATAATTTTCATAACAACCGAGCCTCCCCAGTAGGAGGCGCGGAAACAGAGCCTCCGCTTCCGCACCTGTATATCTTTATTATACTAGATTCTTCCTTTCTGCAAAATAGGGAATTTCCACGAACATCTCATGCTTTTAGTCCGTGTTTTTCGCTCATTTGCAGCGAATTTAACGTGTTTTTATCAAACGGTTGCGTTTTTGGCGATTGTAATGGGGTAGTTCTCGTGGCCCATCATAGTGCGTCCGTCGCGGATAACGACGTTGCGGTCGGTAATGACATGGCGCAGCGATGCATCCGACAGGATGCGGCCGCCTTCCATGATGATGCAGTCACAGATTTCTGCGCCCTTTTCGACGACGACATCGCGGAACAGCACGCAGTTTTTCACCGTGCCCTCGATGCGGCAGCCGTCTGCGATAAGGCTGTCCTCCACAACGGCCTTGTCGCCATAGTAGGCGGGCGCTTCGTCCTTGATGCGGGTCAGAATCGGACGGGTGCGCAGGAATACTTCGTCACGCACATCCTTGTCCAGCATATCCATGTTGGAGCGGAAGTAATCGAACGTATCCTCGATTTTGATGGCATATTCGTTGAACAGATAGCCGGCAACGGTACCGTCAATCAGTGCACGGGACAGGAACTCGCGTTCGAAATGAATGCAGTTATGTGTGACGCAGTCGGACAGCATATGGATGAGGTATTGACGGCTCATGACATACACGCCCAGCGCGATGTGTTTGCATTTTCCCTCGTTCGAGTCGCCGACACGGATGTCGACCGCTTCCTTTTTGCGGTTGAGCTCCACATAAGTGGTGAACGGAGAGTCCTTTTGTTTCTTGGTGCAGACCATGGTCAGGTCGGCGCCCGACTTGATGTGGCGATCGATGACGTCGTCCAGCGGGATGTTGCCGACGATGTCGCCGTCTGCAACCACCACATAATCCGCCTTGTTCTTCTGCAAAAAGTCGACCGCACCGGCCAGCGCGTCAATCTTGCCGCGGTATTCGCCGGTCACCAGCGGAGACGCTTTCTTCGAATAGGAGTACGGCGGCAGCAGTGTCACGCCCGAGTTCTTGCGGGACAGATCCCAATCCTTGGCGTTGCCGATGTGGTCGATAAGGGACTGGTATTTGTCCTTCATCAGAACGCCCACACGGTAAATGCCGCTGTTTACCATGTTCGACAGCATGAAGTCGATGATGCGGTAGCGTCCGCCCCACTGCACCGCACCGACTGTGCGGTGCTCGGTGATCTCACGGAGATCGTTGTCGTTATCAAATGCGATGATGATGCCTAAAACACTGTTCATCATTTCCGCCCCCTTACTTTACGTCCGGCAGGTCTTCGTCTGCCATTTCTTTTGCGGCCAGCTTTGCGCCGCGGCCGATGCGCACGCCTTCTGCGACAACGGCCACGCCCCATTTATCCACGTCGCCGTCCGACGGGCTGCCGCCGACGACCGCATCCTTGGCGATGACAGCGTTTTCTGCGATAATAGAGTAGCGCACGGTAGCACCTTCCTCGATGACCGCGCCCGGCATCAGGATGGAGTATTCCACCTTGGCGCCCTTTCCGATCTTGACGTCCGAGAACAGGACGGATTCGGAAACCTCGCCTGCGATTTCGCAGCCCTCGGAGAGCAGGGTGTGCTTGACGGATGCATTCTTGGCGGTGAAATGCGGGGGAGAACCGGTGGTGCGGCCGTAGATCTTCCAGCTGTCATCTGACAGGTTCAGACCGGAGTTCGGGCTGAGCAGATCCATATTGGCCTCCCATAGGCTTTCGATCGTGCCGACATCCTTCCAATAGCCTTCGAAGCGATAAGAAACCAGCTTTTCGCCGTTGCTCAGCATCGCCGGAATAATGTCCTTGCCGAAGTCATTGGAGGACTTGGAGTTATCTTCATCATCAATCAGGTACTGGCGCAGCTTTTTCCAGGAGAAGATGTAGATGCCCATGGAGGCCAGCGTGGATTTCGGGTTCTTGGGCTTCTCCTCAAATTCGTAGATGGTGCCGTCCGGCTTGCAGTTCATGATGCCGAAACGGGACGCTTCCGTAAGCGGAACGTCCAGCACGGCGATGGTCGCGTCTGCACCGGTTTCCTTGTGCTGCTGGAGCATTTTATTATAGTTCATCTTGTAGATATGGTCGCCCGACAGAATCAGAACATATTCGGGGTCATAATCGTCGATAAACTGGATGTTCTGATAGATGGCGTTGGCGGTTCCCTTGTACCACTCGGAGGTCTTGCCCTTCTGGTACGGCGGCAGGACGTATACGCCGCCGCGCAGGCGGTCGAGGTCCCAGGTCTGGCCGGAGCCGATGTAAGCGTTGAGCACATGCGGCTCGTACTGGGTCAGTACGCCGACCGTGTCAATGCCGGAGTTGACGCAGTTGGAAAGCGGGAAGTCGATGATGCGGTACTTGCCGCCGAACGGCACCGCGGGTTTGGCGACCTTTTTGGTCAGTACATAAAGGCGGCTGCCCTGACCGCCTGCGAGCAGCATGGCTACGCATTCTTTTTTCCGATACATTGATGAACTCTCCTTTTTGCGGTTTACGTTTATTTCACGCCGGTTTCGGCGCGTCCCCTTTTAAGAATCCTGCTTGCCGGCATCGCTTGCCTTGACCACCGCCTTTTCTCCGGTCTTGGTGACTGCTTTTGTGCCGGTTTTCGCGACCGCTTTCTCCCCGGTTTTGGCCACCGCTTTGGAGCCGGTCTTGGCTACCGCGCGCGTCCCCGTCTTGGCGACGGACTTGGTGGAAGCGTGGGCGCCCTTGGCGGCTTTTGCGGCCGCAGCCTTTTTGGCTGCTTCGATTTCGGCCTTGGTGCGGCGCTTGGCCCGCGGCTTGCCCT
>ENA-OWPN01001763-OWPN01001763.1-human-gut-metagenome-genome-assembly--contig:-NODE-1763-length-16850-cov-5.652397_pt1 | contig 16850 bp, 14 predicted proteins | sample MGYA00248266_ERZ651850 | MGnify/ENA primary metagenome ERZ651850 (study PRJEB26924, sample SAMEA4378296) | human gut metagenome | biome: human gut; feature: human-associated habitat; material: faeces... | reverse complement strand
TATGCCGCGACACGCCTGCTGCTGCCCCGGCTGAGCCACGCGCCGGACAGCGTCGTGCCCGTGCGGCTGACGCTCGGCGGGCGGCGGGTGTTCCTCAGCGCGCTGCGCGACAGCGGCAACACGCTCTGCGACCCCGCGACGGGCGAGGCCGTGCTCGTGGCGGACTGGCGCTGCGCCGCGCGGCTCCTGCCGCACGACGGCCTGCGCGCCGCGGATTTTGCCGCGCCCGCCGCTCTGGTGCTGCGCCTGCAGCGGCTCCACCCGCGCCTCATCCCCTTCCGCGCCGTCGGAACGGGCAGCGGCCTGCTGCTCGCCCTGCCGTGCGAGGAGGTCCGCATCGGAAAAAGCGTGCAAAAAAACGGCCTCGTCGCCTTCTCCCCGACGCCCGTTTCGGACGGCGGCGGCTACGAGGCCCTGACAGGAGGGAAATGCGATGCTTGAATTTCTCACGGACTGGCTGCAGCGCCTCCTGCGGCAGCCCGCAAAGCTCATGTACATCGGCGGCAGCGACATTCTCCCGCCGCCGCTTGCCGCGCAGGAGGAGCAGACCCTCCTGCAGCAGGCCGCCGCTGGCGACGAGGCCGCGCGGGCCCGGCTCATCGAGCGCAATCTGCGGCTCGTGGTCTACATCGCGCGCCGGTTCGAGAACACCGGCGTGAACATCGAGGACCTGATCTCCATCGGGACCATCGGCCTCATCAAGGCAGTCGGCACGTTCAAATCGGACCGGAACATCAAGCTGGCGACCTATGCCTCGCGCTGCATCGAGAATGAGATCCTCATGCACATCCGCAAGATCGCAGGCCAGAAGGCCGAGGTCTCGCTCGACGAGCCGATCAACACGGACTGGGACGGCAACGAGCTCCTGCTGTCCGACGTGCTCGGGACGGACGGCGACATCGTCATGCGGCCCATGGAGGAGGACGCCGAGCAGCAGCTGCTGCGCGAGGCCCTTGCGCGGCTGCCGGAGCGGGAGCGGCGTATCGTGAGCCTGCGCTTCGGGCTGGGCGGGCGGCCGGAAAAGACGCAGAAGGAGGTCGCGGACCTGCTGGGCATCTCGCAGTCGTATATCTCGCGGCTGGAGAAGCGCATCATGCAGCGCCTGCGGCGCGACCTGCTGCGGCAGGTCTCATAGCCCGGCGTAGAGCGGCGCAGCCTTCGGCTCATAGCCCTGCGGCAGATAGCGCACGGACGAGATGCGCGGGCCGGAAATGCCGTATTTGGAGGAATAGCCGAAGAGGTCGACATAACGCTCGAGGTCGTCCCGCTCGGTCTCCATGGCGCGCAGGACCTCGACCGTGGCGCGCACATCGTCGATGGCACGGTGCGAATTCGTCACGCGGTCCTGCAGGTCATACTGCTCGATGGCGTTGCACAGGCGGTGCGGATAGGCGCGGCGGTCGCGGTAGACCGTGAGCAGGTCGAGCTTCGGCTTGTCCTGCAGCAGGCGGGCGTCGCCGTATTTCTGCAGGAACGAATAGAGGAACAGCAGGTCAAACTGGGCGTTATAGGCCGCGAGCATCGTGCCGGGCGTCAGGAGCGCGGCCAGCAGCTCGGCAAAGGCCTGCTTGCCGATGCCCTCTTCGCGCAGCAGCTCGTCCGTGATGCCCGTCAGCTCCACGATGCGCGGCGGCAGGCTGCGCGTGCAGCGGATGAACTCATCGACCTCCTCCGTGCCGGAGGCAGTCAGGCGGATGGCGGAAAATTCAATGATCTCATCGCGCTGCCAGCTCAGGCCGCTCGTTTCCGTGTCGAACACGAGGACGGAGTCGCAGCGCGAGAACAGCGATTGCAGGGAATCAGACATGATTGGCCTCCATTCCGGAAAAATCCGTAATTCTGAGGCGATTATAGCATGTTTTTCCATGCTTGACAAATGGTTCCTTTTCGGGTATACTGAATTTACCGCAAAACAAATCCTTCTTCGGGGGGTCGGATGCTTCCGGCTGAGATTGGGCGAAGTCACGCCCTGACCCGCAAACCTGACACGGATCATGCCGTCGTAGGGAAAGAGGTCTTCCGCACTGCTTTCCAAGAACGGTTTGCAGCGCGGAATTTTTGTTTTGGAGGAATCCTCTATGTCCGTTCCCTCTCGCCGTATGGGACTGCGCCGCCTTGTGGAGTGCGCCGTGCTCATCGCAATCGGCACCGTTCTCAGTCTGTTCGAGTTCTCCGGCCCCTGGGCCCTTGGCGGCGGCATCACCGTGTGCAGCATGCTCCCGCTCGTCCTGATCTGCCACCGCCACGGCACAAAGTGGGGCATCAGCTCCGCCCTGGTCTACGGCGTGCTGCAGATGTTCCTCGGCATGAAGAACGTCATGTACGGCCGCAACTTCTGGGAAGTGCTTGCCATCATCCTGCTGGACTATGTTGTCGCGTTCGGCGTCATCGGCCTTGCCGGCATCTTTGACAAGTGCATCAAGAACCGCCCCGTGTCCATCGCCGTCGGCAGTGTGTTCGCCACGCTGCTGCGTCTGGCCTGCCACTTCGTGTCCGGCTGGATCATCTGGGAGGCTCTGTGGCCGAACGAGCTGGGCTGGGCTTCCCCGCTGTGGTCCCTTGCCTACAACGCCAGCTACATGATCCCCGAAATGATCATCACGACCGTCGCCGCCGTCGCCCTGTACTTCCCGCTGAAGAAGTACTACTACGGCGAGGACCTGAAGTAAGAAGGCTGCACCGCGCCCCGCGGCCGGTGCTTCCGATAACTCTCATTTCTGAATCGCTCTCCCCCACGCAAATGCCCACAAAATGCCGCCGGTCTTCCCCCACAGAAGACCGGCGGTCATTTTATTGCGTTATTGCGGCAACTGCACAGATCACCAGATTTGTCATTGCGAGGAGGCGCAGCCGACGTGGCGCCCTGAGCGCGAAGCGCGAGGAAGTGCCCTTGGGGTGCAATCTCGGGAAGGCACTACCAGTCCGTATCGGCCGCCGTTAAAACGGTATGCACCGATTGCGTCTGTAGTGGCGCTCCCCTACAATGGCCCACATAAAAGAATCCCGGACGGCGAACCGTCCGGGATATCGTTGCTCTGTTGGTGCGGATCAATACATGCCGCCCATGCCGCCTGCATTGGCTGCGGCAGCTGCTGCGGCGTCGGCTGCAGGATCGGGCTTGTCGGCCACGATGGACTCAGTCGTCAGGACGCAGGCGCCGATGGACGCTGCGTTCTCAAGTGCGGTGCGGGTGACCTTCGTCGGATCGACGATACCGGCGGGGATCATGTCGCAGTAGGTGGCGCTGTAGGCATTGTAGCCGAAGCCGACCTTGCGGCTGTTCTTGATCTTCTCGAAGACGACGGAGCCATCGACACCGGCGTTCTCGGCGATCTGGCGGACAGGAGCCTGCAGCGCCTTGACGATGATGGACGCGCCGGTCTTCTCATCGCCGGACAGCTTGGCAACGAGCTTCTCGACAGCGGGGATGGCGTTGACGAACGCGGTGCCGCCGCCGGCGACGATGCCTTCCTCCACGGCAGCGCGCGTGGCGTTCAGGGCATCCTCGACGCGGAGCTTCTGCTCCTTCATGGCAGTCTCGGTCTGTGCGCCGACACGGATGACGGCGACGCCGCCGGACAGCTTGGCAAGACGCTCCTGCAGCTTCTCACGGTCGTACTCGGACGTGGTCACGCCGATGGCAGCCTTGATCTCGTGGATGCGGTTCTGGATCTCCTCGGAATTGCCGCAGCCGTCGACGATAACGGTGGTGTCCTTGTTGACCTTGATCTGGCGGGCACGGCCGAGGTCGGAGAGCTGAGCCTCCTGCAGGTTCATGTTCAGCTCGCTTGCGAAGTAGGTGCCGCCGGTCAGGATGGCGATATCGCGGAGCATTTCCTTGCGGCGATCGCCGAAGCCGGGCGCCTTGACGCAGACGCAGTTGAAGCTGCCGCGCAGACGGTTGACGAGCAGGGTGGACAGCGCGTCGCCCTCGACGTCCTCGGCGATGATGACGAGCTTCTGGCCCGCCTTGACGATCTGCTCCAGAACGGGCAGGATGTCCTGAATGGAGGAGATCTTCTTATCGGTGATGAGCAGGTACGGATCGTCGACAACGGCTTCCATCTTGTCGGTGTCGGTGACCATATACGGGGAGATATAGCCGCGGTCGAACTGCATGCCTTCGACAACATCGAGGCCGGTCTCGGCGGTCTTGGACTCTTCGATGGTGATGACGCCAGCGGCCGTGACCTTCTCCATGGCCTCGGCGATCAGCTTGCCGATCTCCTCGTCGCCGGAGGAGACGGTGCCGACGCGGGCGATGTCCGCGCTGCCGTTCACGGCCTGCGAGTTGGACTTGATGGCCTCGATGGCGGCGTCAACGGCCTTCTGCATGCCCTTGCGCATGACCATGGGGTTTGCACCGGCGCTGACGTTCTTCAGGCCCTCGCGGATGATGGCCTGTGCCAGCAGGGTGGCGGTGGTGGTGCCGTCGCCTGCGACGTCGTTCGTCTTCGTAGCGACTTCACGGACGAGCTGAGCGCCCATGTTCTCAAACGGATCCTCGAGCTCGACTTCCTTGGCGATCGTCACGCCGTCGTTCGTGATGAGCGGGGAACCATATTTCTTCGCCAGGACAACGTTGCGGCCCTTCGGACCGAGGGTGACCTTGACGGTATCTGCGAGCTGGTCAATGCCGGATTGCAGCTTCTTACGGGCGTCTTCGCCGAATTCGATCATTTTTGCCATGATATTTTAAGCCTCCTGAATTATTCTACGATCGCGAGGATCTCGGACTGGCGGACGATGGAATACTCCACATCCTCGACCTTGACCTCGGTGCCAGCATACTTCGCGACGACGACCTTGTCGCCGGGCTTCACGACCATCTTGACCTCGTTTCCGTCCACGACGCCGCCGGGGCCGACTGCCACGACTTCGGAAACAACGGGCTTTTCCTTCGTAGCGGTGGAGAGGATAATGCCGGAAGCGGTGGTCTCCATGGCTTCCACAGGCTTGAGCAGAACACGATCTGCAAGGGGTACCAGTTTCATGATGCTAACCTCCAATATAATGTCTGATGGTCTCCCATCTTTGATTACGGGCTTGAATTTAGCACTCAATTCATCTGAGTGCTAACACCCTATATAATACCCATTTCCGGAAGAAAGTCAAGAGGAAAAAATGAAAAATTTGTGACAAATTTCAAAATTCTCCCGCCCCGGACGCCCGGTTTGGGCATTTGAGTTTGCGGCAATCTCAGTAGAGGCCATCGAAACGGACGAGCTGCCAATAAAGGAATGCACCGATTGCGTCTGTAGCGGCGGTCACTGCGCAGCCGTTGGCGGCTCTGCCGCCTTACGGATGCGGCGTCCCCTTTACGGGGAGTGACCGCCTTGTACAGGGACATTTAACCGCAGGAGGGCGCTGGTGCACCTCGCGCTTCCCTGACGTGTCATTGCGAGGAGCGAAGCGACGTGGCAATCTCGCAGCACCAAGTTGGATAACAGGAAAGCCATCGGCGAAATCGTGAGTGCCTTCCCGAGATTGCCGCGTCGGCCTGCGGCCTCCTCGCAATGACAAACCTTCGGCATTCACCGTTTTACTGACAGCCTGTTTCTTACGCAGGTGCAGCGCCGGGCCCGGCTGTCCCCTCCCCTACAAGACGCGTGCGTCCGGCACGACTTTCCGTTTTCCGGTTGTGCTTTGCGGCGTTTTTCGATATAATAGAAAAGGAGGAACACAGATTGTCAAAAAACGCTCAGCTGAAAGTTACGGAGGGAAGGAAAGTGTGAAAGGAAACCGTCAGGGTGTCCTTTCGCGTTTGATCCCCCGCCGCAGCGGCAGAATTGCAAAAGCATGCTGCAAAATTTGATTTTGCAATTCGGAAAGGCATCAGCTTGGCGAAAAGTCCGAAAGGACTTTTTTGACAAGCTGAGGACAATGTCCGGAAAGGAGATCCTGCGATGGAACGAAACATTCTGGCGGTCGGCGATGTGGTCGCGCCCGCCGGTGTCAAATATTGCAAGGCGGTGCTCCCGCGGCTGCGCCGGGAGCTGTCGGTCGATTTCTGCGTTGTGAACGGTGAGAACGCCGCCGTGCTGGGCATGCTGCCTGCGCAGGCGGAGGAGCTGCTGAGCGCCGGGGCCGACGTTATCACCATGGGGAACCACACCTGGGGCAGGCGTGAGCTCGTGCCCTATCTCGAGCGGTCGCGCGAGGTGCTGCGCCCGGCGAACCTGCCGCAGCAGCAGCCCGGCCGCGGCTGGGGCGTGTTTGAAACGCCGTTCGGCGACGTGGCCGTCATCGACCTCATCGGCCGGTGCGGCATGGACTACACGCCGGACAACCCCTTCCAGCTCGTCGAGCGCATCCTGCGCAAAATTCAGACAAAGCTCATCCTTGTGGAGCTGCACGCCGAGGCCACGTCGGAAAAGCTGGCCATGGGCCGGATGCTCGACGGGCAGGTCAGCGCCGTCTGGGGCACGCACACCCATGTGCCGACGGCGGACACGATGATCCTGCCGCAGGGCACGGGCTATGTGACAGACCTCGGCATGACCGGCCCGCGCGATTCCGTGCTCGGCATCCGGCCGGAGCTGTCCATCCGGCGCTTCCGGGGCGATCTTCCCAGCCGCTATGAGCCCGCGCCCGGCCCGTGCAAGCTCGAGGCCTGCCTGTTTACGATCGACGACGCTACCGGCCGCTGCACGGCCGTCAGGAGGGTGGATATCCATGGTTAAGCTGCTGCATGCGGCGGATCTGCATCTTGATTCCGCCTTTTCGGCCCTGCCGCCGGAGAAGGCCGTCCAGCGCCGCGCCGAGCAGAGGCTCGTGCTCGAGCGGCTGACCGCGCTGTCCGAGGGCTGCGCGGCCGTGCTGCTGGCGGGCGACCTGTTTGACAGCGCCCGTGTCTACCGCGACACGCTCGAGGCGCTCCGGGCAGCGCTGGCGGCCTGCCGCTGCCCCGTTTTTATCGCGCCCGGCAACCACGATGCTCTGCTGCCCGGCTCGCCGTACCTGGAAAACGGTTGGCCCGAAAACGTCCATATCTTCCGCACGGCGGAGCCGGAGCGCATCAGCCTGCCGGAGCTCGACATCTACGGCGCGGGCTTCCTGCGCGCGGAGATGCCCGCCATGCTGGACGGCTTCCGCGCCGCGGACCCTTCGCGTCTGAATATTCTCGTCCTGCACGGCGACGCCGAGAACCCGACCTCGCCCTATGACCCCGTCTCGTCTGCTGCGCTGGCGGCCTCCGGGCTGGATTATGCCGCCCTTGGCCACATCCACCGCCGCGGCGAGCGGCGCGACGGCGGCACGCTGTGCGCGTGGCCCGGCTGCCTGATGGGCCGGGGGTTCGACGAATGCGGCGAGAAGGGAGCTCTGCTCGTTTCGGCCGAAAAGGGCACCTGCCGCACGGAATTCGTGCCCTGCGGGGCGCGGCGCTATGAGCGCCTTTCCGTCCCGGCCGGAGATGATGCGCTTGCCGCCGTCCGCGCGGCCCTGACGCCGGAGCTGGAGGGCAGCTGCTGCCGCATCGAGCTGACGGGTGAGGCGGCCCCCGTCGATCTTGCCGCCCTGCAGGCGGCGCTGGAGGCGCAGTTTTTCAGTCTGGACCTGCGCGACCGCACGCGGCCGAAGCAGGACCTTTGGGAGGCCTGCGGCGAGGACACACTGCGCGGTCACTTCCTCGACGGACTGCACGCGCAGTTTGAGGCCGCAGAAACAGACGAAAGGAGGCAGGTCGTCGCGCGCGCTGCGCGGCTCGGCCTTGCCCTGATGGACGGACGGGAGGTGCCGCTGTGATCCTGCTGCAATTACGGGCAAACTTCGGCAAGCTGCACGGCACGCTGACCCTGCATGAGGGGCTCAACGAGCTGTGCCTGCCGAACGAAGCCGGGAAATCGACGTGGAGCGCCTTCCTGCTGGCGATGCTCTATGGCATCGACACGCGTGAGCGCGCCACGCGGGAAAACCAGAATCTGCCCGCCAAGGAGCGCTACCGTCCGTGGGACGGCAGCTCCATGGAGGGCGCGATCGACCTGGTCTGGAACGGCCGCGCCGTCACGATCGAGCGGCGCTCGCAGGGCCGGACGCCCATGGGCGCGTTCCGCGCCTATGAGACGGAGAGCGGCACACCCGTGCCGGAGCTGACGGCCGAGAACTGCGGCCGCACGCTGTGCGGTGCGGAGCGGAGCGTGTTTGAGCGAACGGCCTTCGTGCGGCAGCTCGGCATGGCCGTTTCGAGCGACGCCCAGCTCGAGCAGCGGCTGAGCGCCCTTGTCACCACCGGTGAGGAAGGCCCGTCGGCCTCCGCACTGGAGAAGAAGCTGCGCGACCTGAAGAACAAATATACCTACCGCACCGGTCTGCTGCCCCGGCTGCAGGCCCGGCGGGACGAGCTGCAGGCACAGCTTTCCGCCCTGCGCGCCGCACAGGCAGAGGCCATGGACCTGAGCGCCGCCTGTGCCGGGGCCGAGGCCGCGCGCAGCCGCCTGCAGGACCTTCGCGCCCGTATCGAGCGGGCGCAGGCTGCCCGCCGCCGCGCCGGTCTGACGGAGCTGCAGGAGCGCGAAACGGCACTTGCCGCCCGCTGCGCCGCGCTGGCGGAGCAGACTGCGGGGCTTCCGGATGAGCAGATGCTGCAGCTCATGGTCCGCAGTCTGGAGGACGCCGCCGAGCGCCTGCAGACGGCCCAGCTCGACGCCGCCATCGGCGTGAAGCTGCCGGAAAAGCCTGAGGACCTGCCCGGCTTTGCTGGCTGCGGCCCGGACGAGGCCGCGCAGCGCGCGCGGGACGTACAGGTGCAGTGGAACGTGCTCCACGCCGTCCGCGTGCCGAAAAAACTCCCGATCCTGCTGCCGTGCGCCGCCGCAGTGCTGGCGGGCGCGGGGCTGTGCTTTGTTTCGCTGCCCATCGGCCTTGGCGTCGCCGGAGCTGGGCTTGCCGCCTTCGTCCTCTCGCTGGTCCTGCTGCGGAGGAAGGCCGTGCAGGCCGAGCGGGCCGCCGAACAGGCCGAGGACCTGCTCCGGCCGTTCGGGACGGACGATCCCGCCGCGCTCTCCGGGCTTGCCGCCCGGCAGGGAGAGGCCCGCACGCAGTGGCAGCAGGCCCGGCAGGCCGCAGAGCGGCAGCAGCGGCTGCTGCAGGGGGCCGTTCTGAGCCGGCAGGAGGAGCTGAACGACCGCATCGGCGCAGTCGCCCGCTTTGCCCCCGGCACACAGGGTCTCCCCGCGGCGCGCAGCGCGCTGCGGAACGCCCGGCAGCTGCAGGAGGCCGCCGCGGCCGCGAACCGCGAGCTTGAGTCCCTGCACCGGCAGATCGCAGCCATGGCCGACATCGTCGGCAGCGCGCCCGCCGATGCTGCGCCGGACGAGGAGGCGCTGCGCTATGATCCCGCCGAGATCGGCCGCCGCCTTGAGCAGGCCGACGAGACGCTGGCCTCGCTCCGCGCCCGTCTGGCCCACAAGCGCGGGCAGATCTCCGCGCAGGGAGACGCCGTGCGCATCGAGGCGGAGCTGGAGCAGCTCAGCCGCCGGATCGCCGACGCCGAGGAGGCAAACGCCGCCGTGGAGCTGGCGTCCGAGGCCCTGCGCCACGCCGACGAGACGCTCCGCGCGCGCTTCTCGCCGCAGATCACGGCCGAGGCGGGGCATATTCTCGCCGAGCTGACAGAAAATAAGTATCCCCGCGTGCTGCTGGAGCCGGACATGCATCTGTCCGTGCGCGAGGCGGACGGGCAGGTCATGCGTCCCGCCGCCGCCATGAGCTGCGGCACGGCGGACCAGATGTATCTTGCGCTGCGGCTGGCCATGTGCCGCCGTCTGCTGCCGCCGGATGCGCCGATGGTGCTCGACGACGCGCTCGTGAACTTTGACCCCGCGCGCACCCGCGCCGCCCTGCGCGTGCTGCGGGAGGAGCCGCGGCAGATCCTGCTGTTCACCTGCCGCCCGCTGACGCAGGAGGAGGAATGACCCATGTATTTTGATTCGCACGCCCATCTGGACGACGCGCATTTTGACGGCGACCGCGCGGCCATTTTGGACGATCTCAAAAACCACGGCGTGACCATGGTGATGAACGTCGGCTGCGACCTGCCGTCCTCGGAGCGGTCTGTGCGGCTGGCGGAGCAGTATCCGTTCCTCTATGCCGCCGTCGGCAGCCACCCGGACGACGCCGATCATGTGGACGGCGCCCTGCTTGCCCGCTACCGCGCTCTGTGCGCCTCGCCGCGCGTGCGGGCCATCGGCGAGATCGGGCTGGACTATCATTATGAGGACGTGCCCCGCGCGCAGCAGCGCGTGGCCTTTGAAAAGCAGCTTTCGCTGGCCGAGGAGCTGGACCTCCCCGTCATCGTGCACGAGCGTGAGGCCCACGGCGACGCCATGGACATCCTGCGCGCCCATCCGCGGGCGACGGGCGTGTTCCACTGCTTCTCCGGCTCGCCGGAAATGGCGCTGTGGCTCGTCGAGCGCGGGTGGTACATCGGCTTTACCGGCGTCGTGACGTTCAAAAACGCCCGTCGCGCCGTCGAGGCCGTGCAGGCCCTGCCGCTTGACCGCATCCTGATCGAGACGGACTGCCCGTATATGGCTCCGGAGCCGTATCGCGGCCGCCGCAACGACAGCCGCTATGTGCCGCTCGTTGCGGCGAAGATCGCGGCCCTGCGCGGCCTGACCCCGGAGGAGGCGGGCGCGCTGACAGCCGCCAACGCGCGGCGGCTGTTCCGCATCCCGGACGGAGAGGAGGCGAGTGCATGCGTCACGCCCTGATCACCGGCGGCAGCCGGGGCATCGGCGCGGCCGCCGTGCGCGCCTTTACGGCCGCTGGCTACGCCGTGAGCTTTTTCTATGAAAAAAACGACGCGGCGGCAGCCGCTGTCTCGGCCGAGACCGGCGCAGAGGCCGTCCGCTGCGACGTGGCCGACGCGCAGGCCGTGCTGGACGCCGTTTCGCACCTGCCGGAGACGGACGTGCTCGTGAACAACGCGGGCATCTGCCACTATGGCCTGATCTCGCAGATCACGCAGGCGCAGTGGGACCGGCTGTTCGCCGTGAACGTCGGCGGCATCTACCACTGCGTGAACGCCGTCCTGCCCGCCATGCTGCGCAGGCAGAGCGGCTGCATCCTCAACGTCTCTTCCATGTGGGGGCAGGTCGGCGCGTCGTGCGAGGCGTGCTACTCCGCCACGAAGGGCGCGGTGCTCGCCCTGACGAAGGCGCTGGCGCAGGAGCTCGGCCCGTCCGGCATCCGCGTCAACTGTGTCTCGCCCGGCGTCATCCTGACGGACATGGTCGCAAACGTCGCGCCGGAGGTGCTCGCGGAGCTGGCACAGGAGGCCCCGCTCGGCAAAAACGGCACGCCGGAGGACGTGGCACGGGCCATGGTCTATCTTGCGGAGGCGGAGTTTGTCACGGGGCAGAACCTGCCGGTGAACGGCGGCTTTGTGCTCTAAGGAAGCTCTGAATCCGGAATTCCGGAAAATGGGCCTTGACGTGCTCCGTTTTCTGCGATATAGTGTAGTTGGTGCGGTAGGGCCGTACCTTTCCGAATACAGATAGAAAGTAGAGAGTTTCCCTATGACAGTGCTTCTGAAGGTCTTCACTCTGCTCGGCGGGCTTGCGTTCTTCCTCTATGGCATGAACGTGATGTCCGGCGGACTGGGTAAGCTGGCAGGCGGCTCGCTGGAGCGCTCCCTCAAGACGATGACGAAGAACCGCTTCGCGGGCATGGCGCTCGGCGCGGTCATCACCATCGCCATCCAATCCTCGTCCGCCATGACGGTCATGCTCGTCGGCCTGGTCAACTCGGGTATCATGCAGCTCGGGCAGACGATCGGCGTCATCATGGGCTCAAACATCGGCACGACGCTCACGCCGTGGATCTTGTCGTTGTCCGGCGTGAACGGCACGGGCTGGATCCAGCTGCTCAAGCCGGAGAATTTCTCCCCGATCATCGCGTTTATCGGCGTTGTGCTCATCATGATGTGCAAAAAGCCCCGCAAGCGCGACATCGGCAAGATCATGGTCGGCTTCGCCGTTCTGATGTACGGCATGACGCTCATGGGAAGCTCCGTTTCCGGTCTGGAGAATTCCAAGGCCTTTACGAGCATCCTGACAGCGTTTGAGAACCCGCTGCTCGGCGTGCTCGTCGGCGCGGTCGTCACGGGCGTGATCCAGTCCTCCGCCGCCTCCGTCGGCATTCTGCAGACGCTGGCCGCCACGGGCCAGATCTCCTATGGCGTTGCCATTCCGATCATCATGGGCCAGAACATCGGCACCTGCGTCACGGCGCTCATCTCGTCCATCGGCGTCAACAAGAACGCCCGCAAGGTCGCCGTCGTGCACATCACGTTCAACCTCATCGGCACGGTGGTGTGCCTGTGCCTGTTCTACGGGCTGCACGCCATCTTCCATTTCGCCCTTGTGGCCACGCCGATCAACGCCGTCGGCATTTCGGCCGTGCACACGATTTTCAATGTCTTCACCACGGCGCTGCTGTGCCCGTTCACGAAGCAGCTCGAGCGCTTCGCCAATTTTGTCATCCGTCCCTCCAAGAAGGAGGAGACCTACGCCTTCCTCGACGAGCGCCTGCTCGGCACGCCGTCTATCGCTGTCGGCGAGGCCAGTGACATGACGGTCAAAATGGCAACCCTTGCCCGCACGACCATTCTTTCCGCCATCAACATCTGCCAGCGCTACGACCAGAAGGTGGCAGACGAAATTCTGAAGCACGAGGACGAGCTGGACCTCTATGAGGACAAGCTCGGCACCTTCCTCGTCAAGCTCTCGAGCCGCTCGCTGTCCATTGCGGACTCGCGGAAGGTTTCGAACATGCTGCACACCATCGGCGACTTCGAGCGTCTGGGCGACCACGCCGTCAACCTGCGCAAGACGGCTGAGGAGATCCACGACAAGCACATCGTCTTCTCCGAGGATGCCGCTGCGGAGCTGCAGAACCTGACAAACGCACTGACGGAGATTCTGGAGCTGACCATCGATGCCTTCAGCGAGCACAACCTCGAAATGGCGCGCCACGTTGAGCCGCTGGAGCAGGTCATCGACTGCCTGATCTCCGCCGCCAAGTCGACGCACGTCGAGCGCCTGCAGAGCGGCAAGTGCACGATCCAGAACGGCTTCGTGCTCAACGACCTGCTGACGAACTACGAGCGCGTGTCCGACCACTGCTCGAACATCGCCGTCTCCCTCATCGAGACGAGCGCGGGCAGCTTCGACACGCACGAGTATCTCTCCGAGGTCAAGGAGGGCGGCAGCAAGGACTATACCGACCTCTACCACGCCTATACAAAGAAGTACGCGCTGCAGTAAGCGCACAGCACCGGGACACGCCGCAAGACGTGCCCCGGTTTTGTTATGCGATATACTGCCGTAAGGGCGGGGACAGCCGGACCCTGGCGAATCCGCAGGTGCCTGTTAGAGATTCCCACGTCGCTTCGCTCCTCGGAATGACACGGGAGGGCGGCACTCGCAAGCTCGGCGCTGCGCCCCTCCGAATGGGAAAGGCACCCAAGTTTGTCATTGCGAGCCTTGCGGAGCAAGGCGCGGCAATCTCGCAGTACCGGCCGGAGCACGGGAAAGCCCCGGCGAAGTCGAAGGTGCCTACTTGAGATTGCCGCGTCGGCCTTCAGCCTCCTCGCAATGACACGGGTGGGAGGCGCACGCAAGTTTGTCCCTGCGTCCCTCCGGAAGCGGCAGGTTCCCAGACTTGTCATTGCGAGGCTCCGCAGGAGCCGCGGTGCAGGCCTTCCCGCAGGGAAAGGCCGGGAGCCATCGCCATATCAGCGCCGTTTCCTCCATTTCCCATCTTTTCCGCACTTTTTGCAGGATGTTAAACGTTTTCGTCATGGTGCACAAATTATGGGTCCACTTTTTGGCGGTTCAATGCATTGCGGAGCGCGGCAGGATATGCTACAATTTATGGTATTAAGGTAGGCGCCGCTACTCCACCCCGTTAGCGGCGGACCGCCGGATAAGGAGGAATCACCCACCGCAGGCTTGCGGTGCGGCAGTGTGGAGACCTGCCGTAATGCATCCGCGCTTCGCGCGCCGATGTGAGGTCCGGGCAAGCGGAGGCTCCCGGATCAGAGCCGGTAGCATGGCAAATGTTACGCTGAAAAACATCAAAAAGATCTACCCCAACGCCGACACGAAGAAGAAAAAGAAGAAGAAGGAGCACACCTCTGACGAGCCGAAGGCCAATCTTCAGATCACGGACGAAGGCGTCGTCGCCGTTCAGGAATTCAGCCTGGACATCGCGGACCGTGAGTTCATCGTTCTCGTCGGCCCGTCCGGCTGCGGCAAGTCCACGACGCTCCGCATGATCGCCGGTCTGGAAGAGATCACGGACGGCGAATTGTACATCGGCGACCGTCTGGTGAACGACGTGGCCCCGAAGGACCGCGACATCGCCATGGTCTTCCAGAACTATGCTCTGTACCCCCACATGACCGTGTATGAAAACATGGCATTCTCCCTGAAGCTGAAGAAGGTCCCGAAGCAGGAGATCGACAAGAAGGTCCGCGAGGCCGCCGAAATTCTCGGCATCACGGAATACCTCGACCGCAAGCCGAAGGCCCTGTCCGGCGGCCAGCGCCAGCGCGTCGCCATCGGCCGCGCCATCGTCCGCAATCCGCAGGTCCTGCTGATGGACGAGCCGCTGTCCAACCTCGACGCCAAGCTCCGCAACCAGATGCGCGCTGAGATCATCAAGCTCCGCTCCCGCATCAACACCACATTCGTCTACGTCACCCACGACCAGACGGAGGCCATGACGCTCGGTGACCGCATCGTCATCATGCGCGACGGCTTCATCCAGCAGATCGGCACCCCGCAGGAGGTCTTCAATCATCCGAAGAACCTGTTCGTCGCTGGCTTCATCGGCACGCCGCAGATGAACTTCTTCCCGGATGCCAAGCTGACCGTGAAGGACGGCAAGTACGTCGTCGAGCTGCTCGGCAAGTCCATCGTCCTGCCGGAAGACAAGCAGGCCGCCCTGCGCGCCCGCAAGCAGCCGGAAGGCACCGTCACCGTCGGTGTCCGTCCCGTGCACCTCTCCCTGCATCAGGAGGGCTTCCCCGCAACGATCGACGTCTCCGAGATGATGGGCAGCGAGATGCACCTGCATATGACCGTCTCCGGCCACGATGTCATCGCCGTCATCCCGACGGCCGGCCTCAGCCTCGACGATGTCCGCGCAGGCGGCACGGCGCACTTCACGTTCGATCCGGAGCTTATGCACCTGTTCGATCCGAAGACGGAAGAGAACCTCTTCCCCGTGGAAAACAGCAAGGCAAAGGTCTGATCCAGGCCATCCCCAGGCGGGCGGCGCATGCCGCCCGCCTGAGCTTGTCAAAAAAAGATTTTTGACAAGCTCTCAAACGAGACCCGTTTCACTGGGCTCTCGTTTGAAAGGGCTGCGGCTCGCTGCAGCGCACGAAGGGCGCACCCTTCGCACGTTTGCGAGCCGAGCGGTATTTTCTCCGACGTACACGCCGCCGGAGAAAATGATTTTTACTTTCTTTGCGCTTGCGAGCGCAAACTCTGCGAGGCTTTTCTTCCCTCCGAAACCTTCGGCTGGGCAGGTTTTTTGACAGTCCGAAGCGGGCGGCGCATGCCGCCCGCTTTTGGTATGCATCAGCAGGGAATCGATAGAGCATTGCAGGGGAGCGGCATACCGCTCCCCTGCAATGGCGGCGGCATTTATCGGGCCGCAAAAATAATTCTTTACTTTTTCGCCGTTTTCCTGTAGACTAGAGAGGTTCGGCAGAAGTCTGGCAAGGGAGGGACGGCCATGCGGGTGAAACGGCTGACGCGCTGCGCGCTGCTGACCGCCATTGCGCTGACGATCTTCGTGCTTGAAGCGCAGATCCCCATTCCCTTCCCCGTGCCGGGCATGAAGCTCGGCCTGAGCAACATCATCACGCTTTTCGCACTGTTTTCCTTCGGCTGGAAGGACGCGCTTGCCATTGTCGTCATCCGCATTCTGCTCGGCAATCTGGCCTCCGGTCAGGTCATGGCGCTGCTGTATTCGCTGGGCGGCGGCCTTCTGAGCTTTGCCGGGATGGCGCTGCTGCGCCGCATCCTGACGGCAAAGCAGGTCTGGGTCGCAGGCGTGGCCGGAGGACTTCTGCACAATCTGGGCCAGATGGCCGTGGCGCTTGCCGTAACGCGGACGCCGGGCCTGCTGATCTGGCTGCCGGTCCTGCTCCTGTGCGGGCTTGTGACCGGGCTGTTTACCGGGCTGTGCGCGCAGCTGCTGCTGCGGCGCAGGCTCATTTCGGACAAAGGAGATACCCACGATGAATCCCAGAAAAAATGACTTTGAACGTGCCGTTTCCCTGCTGCATCGGGATGGCTACACCTGCGTGCTGTGCGACCGCGACCGTGTGCTGACCAGCCGCGAGCACGGGCTCGCGCCGCTCATCCGGCTGCTGGATACGAACGAATCGCTGCAGGATATGGCTGCCGCCGACCGCCTGATCGGCCGTGCCGCCGCGCTGCTGCTGCTTGCCGCGGGCGTGAAGGCCGTGTATGGCGAGGTCATGAGCGAGGAGGCCCATCGTCTTCTGTCCGATGCCGGAGTCCGCACGGAGTACGGCACGCTCGTGCCGAAAATTCTGAACCGTGCCGGGACCGCCCCCTGCCCGATGGAGCAGGCCGCCGCGGCCGTGACGGATCCGGCAGAAGCCCTGCCCGTCCTGCGGAAGGCCATACAGGAGCTGCAGAAGCAGTAAAACAGGCAGAAAAGTAATGGCGCAGGGACGTGCTCCCCTGCGCCTGTTTTTTATAGGGCCGCCGCCCGCGCGTTGTAGGGGAGGGGACAGCCGGGCCCGGCACAATGCTGCCGATCCGTACAGGCCATCGTTAAAATGGTATGCACTTCCGAATTGT
>ENA-OWPN01001762-OWPN01001762.1-human-gut-metagenome-genome-assembly--contig:-NODE-1762-length-16857-cov-2.888763_pt1 | contig 16857 bp, 10 predicted proteins | sample MGYA00248266_ERZ651850 | MGnify/ENA primary metagenome ERZ651850 (study PRJEB26924, sample SAMEA4378296) | human gut metagenome | biome: human gut; feature: human-associated habitat; material: faeces... | reverse complement strand
CCATGCTGGGTGTTTTCTGCCAGGTACCGTCGTAGATATTCTGCCGTTCGATAATTTCTTGGTAGGACCTTGGCAGGGACCAGTTGGTTTCAACATACCCCATCGGAGTTTTGTTGGAACCCATCAGAAAATACCAATCCGGGACATTCAGATAGATACCTTTTGCCCGGCACCACTGATAGAACGAGCTGATCCTATTCCACTGTTTCCACTGCGAATCCAGATATCCTTTGTGCCCACTGTGGACAGTAGAGGAACAGGGATCGCCGGGATAGGAACCGTCGTTCTCGAAAACATTCATACCGGTCGTATGGAAGAAGTTCTTCAGACGCTTGAAATAATCACTGCCCCAATCTGAAGCGATACAAGGAGAAAGCCCGAAACGACTGCCTTCTTCGCGTGTCTTTGCCGGATAGCCCGTGTGATGGCTAATCGCCGCATCTTTCGGTTTGGCACCACGGCTTGCTAACAACGAATAGCCCCCGATGGCAATGCCTTTGTCAGCAGCATAGCTATTCAAAGCTTTCATGCGTTGGAGATAAGATACCGAATCGTTTTCGATCTGGAAACCGCTACCGAAGGTCATGATTACCATTTCGAAGCCGACAGCCGCACATTGGTCGATTGCCTGTTTGACTGCCTGGTCACTTGATTCTCTTACGTGCATAAAGATCGGATTCTCCTGTGTCCAGGGAGCCATCATGCGCCAGAATCGACACTCGGCAAGTCCTCGTCTTTCCTGGTCTGTCGCATCGCGGAGCATTTCGAAGGCACGGCAGGAGGTGAAACTTTCTCCCGGTGCAATCTCTTCAGCCGGTCCTAACAGAGGTGTTACTTCCAACCGTGCCGGCTTATATTGGCCGTAATAGCGGATACCGGTAAATTCGTATTCCGGATGATCGAATACCCAACGGACGGCGGGATTGTCTTTCATTGCTTCCATATCTCCACCCATCGCATAATCCGTAACGACGAACAATTGGGTGAAACGGTCGATATAGTCACGCGGAGCATCCGTCTGTACTGGTCTTTTGCGGTAATCTTCCGTATAGTATCCCGTTTTTTGTGCCATCATGCGCACCTCATGGGGCTCACCATAGTGGACTTTCGGGGCAGTCTCAACCAACGCAAGAACTTCTGATTTGAATGAATCCAGTGTAACAGCCTTTTGTCCGTTGTTTTCGATCTCGATCCATTTAGACAGGATCGGAGCTCCATCATATAGTTCATAAACGATACGGATGGTTAACCCTTTGCATTCGTCTACAATTTTTCGGGGAGCCCTATAAGTGAAGGTGATGCGTTTGCCGGGCGCAGGCCACGGATATCGATTGCTAATCCAGGCCTCGTTCGGTTTCCAAGGAAAGCGTTCTTTTGTTTCGCTAACCGTATAACCAGCCAAGACAAATGCCGAATCGCACAGTTGCATGCCGGACAGGAAATCTTTTGTCAGGAAATTATGGACAGGCTGCCCTTCCAAACCTCCGACTGGATACTCTTTTCCATTGATGACAAGCACGGCTTCCGGTCGCACGGCACGCAATTCGTTTTGTCCCGTCATCAGATTATCCAGTGCGATTGTCGCACCGTTGGGTGTTAGTGAAAAGGAACGACGAAGAAGACCGTTTGTCAATTCAATTTGTTTCTTATCCGATGAAAGATTGACCTCCGTCTTATACGGGCTTCCGTCGATCAGCCAATCCTTGTTTTCGGCAAAGAGCGATTGCTGTAACAGGATACAGCAAAAAGTAAGAATTGTGTTTTTCATGTGTGACTATTATTTTTTACTGATGTCCTATAGACGAACAAAAAAAGCGTTACCCTATGGCAAGCAACACTTTTTTGTTATCTCACTATTTTCAGGCCCCTCAAATCACTGCCAGAGACATTCTGGAAGACGCTGAGTCCGAATTCCGGGATTACGGCCAGCACATGGTCGAATACGTCGGATTGAATGCCTTCGTAAGGAACCCAGTCTTTCACGGAGGAGAAGAAATAAAGTTCGATCGGAATACCAGTTTCTGTCGGTTGCAACTGGCGGACCATGCAAGTCAGTTCCTTACTGACCTCCGGGAGGCTTTTCAGATAATTGACCAGGTAGGCGCGAAACACACCTATATTCGTTTGCCGACGGCCGTTTACGCGGATGGAATCATCGATCCGGTGCGCCTCGTTATAGGCGTTCAGTTCTTTTTCTTTCTCGTCGATATAGTCTGTCAGCAAGGAGATTTTGCGGAATTTTGCCAACATCTCAGGCGTACAGAAACTCACGCTGTTCATATCGATATTGATGGAGCGCTTGATCCGCCGTCCGGGAGATTCTGACATCCCACGCCAGTTCTGGAAAGCATCGCTCACTAAGGCATAAGGGGGAATCGTCGTGATCGTATTGTCGAAGTTCTTGACTTTGACTGCGTTCAGCGTGACTTCGATAACCGTCCCGTTCGCCCCATATTTCTCCATCGTGATCCAGTCGCCCGGACGCAGCATATCGTTGGCGGAAAGCTGTATGCCGGCTACGAATCCTAAGAGCGTATCCTTAAACACCAGCATCAGGATAGCGGCGGAAGCGCCCAGTCCGGCGAACAGCGTCGTTGGTGATTTGCCGATCAGAATGCTGATGATCAGTATAAAACCAATAAAAAAAACGGCTACCTGCAATAGTTGGATGAAACCTTTCAGCGGCTTGTTCTTGAGTGATTCCTTCCGGTTATATATTTCATGCACGACGTTCAGGGAGGCACTGATGAAACGAAGTGAAACGGCAATGATGTAGATCTTGCATATCATTTGCAGGATTCCCAATATCTTGGGCGTCTCATCAACCGGGAAAGCCAGTGGCAACAGCACATACACCAGGATGGCAGGGATCATGTGCATCAGCTTGTTGATAATCTTGCGCTCAACGATCAAGTCGTCCCATTGGTTGCGGGTTCTCTTCGCAAGCCGTTTGAACATATTCAGAAAAATATAGCGGCAAGCATAGTCGATGCCGACCGTTACGGCAATGATCAGCAGCAGGACGATCGTATTGTCCAGTTCATTTGCCGAACTGCTGATAATCCCCCATTCGATCAAATGATTGTTAATCCATTCTTGTATTGCGTGCATATCTTTAAATGATTAGTTAAGTATACTTGTGATAACCTTGAATTTGTATACAAAACTAACTAATAAAAATACAATATTCCCCATAAAAAGCGATAAAAAGGTCATTTTTTGAGATACAGCCGATTACCAAATAAAAATATTACCCCTGTGGAAAAATCAATTTTCAAGCCCATGTGTTTCGGTTTGGACCAATGGGTATTTTCACAAATTTGGCAATAAAGTCTGTTTTTTCATTATCCTTACTCCGAATATTGGTAAACCTTTAATTCGAACTTGGGAACCATTGCGAAGAAATGGTCGAAGATGTCCGACTGGATACGTTCGTATTCCTTCCATATTTTATTGCGGGAGAAGAAATAGATCTGGATAGGTACGCCATATTCAGTCGATTGCAACTGGCTGATGATTAAATCGAGATCGGTGTTGACGACCGGAAGGCTTGTCAGGTATTTCTCCACATAGACACGGAACATCTGCGAATTGGTAGGTGTCACGCCTTCGTCCGGCTTGTAGTCGGCAAGCAAAGGGATTTCCTTGCGGAATGTGTTGAGCATGTCCGGAGTACAGAACTTGATGGTATTGAGGTCGAGAAAAATGGACTTCATCACACGGCGGCCTCCCGATTCGACCATGCCCCGCCAGTTCTGGAACGAAGCGCTTACCAACGTATAAGGCGGGATGGTGGAAATGGTATTATCGAAATTCTGAATCTTGACTGTGTTCAGCGTAATTTCCTGTACGATACCGTTCGCGTTTGAACCAGGAACCGTGATCCAGTCGCCCGGCCGAAGCATATCGTTGGCGGAAAGCTGTATGCCCGCCACGAATCCTAAAATCGTATCCTTGAATACCAACATCAGGATTGCTGCTGAAGCACCCAATCCTGCAAACAGGCTGGCTGGCGATTTCCCGATCAAGATGGCCATAATGACGATCCCGCCGATAAAGAACAGTAAGACCTGAAGCACCTGCATGAATCCTTTAATCGGACGGTTCTTGTTCACCTGCCGCATGTTATACATATCGAGGAACACTAAAATAAAACCATTTATCGCCAATAACAAAGCGAACACGATATACACAGCACATATTTTCTGAGACAAAAGCAACAAACCTTTCCCCCGTATAAACGCCAGAGGCAACAAGGCATAGACCAAGATACCCGGTATTGTGTGGACCAAGTGGTGGACAACTTTACGTTTGAGAAGCAACGAATCCCATTGATAATGTGTATGCTGCGCTAGCTTTTTCATGCTGCCGACAAAGATCGCTTGGCATAGGTAATCCAACCCGATCGCCAGTATGACTAGCAATGCTGCAATGATCATTTCGTCGAAAGTATTTGCAATTTTAGGGTCTACGCCCCAACCGATCAGGATGCCGTTCATCCAACTGCCTAGATTTATCATATCGTATTTGCTTTTTATTGAATAACAATTAAATATTCGTTTGGTTTATCGCACGAATCGTAAATATCTGATTAATTCATTATCTTTGCCTGTAATATTACAATTCTGTGGCATGACCGTGAAATTAAAAGTAGTGATGATGGTATTCGCATGTTGTTCTTATCAATCGCAAGCAGAGGACTTGAACGCTCTCAAAGTAAAAGAATATAGACTGGAAAACGGACTGACTGTTTGGCTGAACGAAGATCATAGTCAACCGAAAGTTTTCGGCGCCGTTGTCGTGAAAGCAGGAGCAAAAGATTGTCCGGATACAGGTATCGCTCACTATTTCGAGCATATGATGTTTAAGGGAACAGACCGCATCGGAACGCTTGATTACGAGTCGGAGAAAGTCTTGCTGGATTCCATTGCCATGAAATATGACGAACTGGCCATGACGGAGGATACCGCGGCACGTGCTCGTCTGCAAAAGGAGATCAACGAACTGAGCATCCGCTCTTCCGAATATGTCATTCCTAATGAGTTCAACCGGCTCATCAACCGGTTCGGCGGTTCCGGTCTGAATGCGGCGACCTCATATGATGCTACAATCTATTTCAATACGTTTTCTCCGCAATATATGGTTCAATGGGCGGAGATCAACAGCGAACGCCTGATTAACCCCGTATTCCGTCTTTTCCAAAGCGAACTGGAAACGGTTTATGAGGAGAAGAACATGTATGGTGATTTCATCGGTGGCCAGGTGATGGACACGTTGATGGCACGCTATTTCGGTCCACACCCGTATGCTTACCCAATTATCGGCAGCACGAAAAACCTCAAGAACCCGCGGCTGACGGAAATGCACAAGTTCTTCGAAGACTATTACGTGGCATCCAATATGGCACTAATCCTTAGTGGTGATTTCGATGCACAGCAGGTTATGCCTATATTGGAAAAGGCCTTTTCACGAATCCGTTCGGGCAATGCGCCGAAACAGGAGAAAGTGATGCTCCCGCCGTTCAACGGACGGGAGACAATGAAGGTAAAGTTCCCGATTCCCTTTATTAAGGCGATGGGGCTTGGTTTCCGGGGTGTTTCGGCTAACCACGAGGACCAGGTAGCATTGAATATTGCGGTCAACTTGTTGAATAACGCCAACGGTACGGGCTATCTGGACAAACTGATGGTGGAACATAAGTTGATGGGAGCTCTTGCCATCAACGAGAGCATGAATGAAGCGGGAATCTTGGCGGTCGCTATTATGCCGAAATTGTTAATCCAGTCGTACAGTTCGGCAGAGAAGATGGTCTGGGACGAGATCAACCGAGTGAAGAACGGAGACTTCAGTGATGAAATGTTCAACAGCCTGAAACTGGAACAGAAACGGCAGTATGCTTCCTCATTGGAAAATATCGACTCACGTGCGACAGTCATGATGAATCTGTTTTCTCAAGGAAAGAGTTGGAACGATTATCTGAACGAAGTAGCACGGATCGAATCCATCACGAAAGAGGATGTCGTGCGGGTCGCCCAAAAATATTTCAGCAATAACTATTTGTGCGTAACCAAGAGCACAGGGAAATATCCAAAAGACAATTTGCCGAAACCAGCTTTCTCTCCGGTTGTTCCCCGGAATGCAGACGCTTCGTCTTCTTATGCCAAACAGTTGGAGAAGATACCGGAGCAACAAGTCGCACCTCGTATCATCGATTTCGAAAAGGATGTGAAGACGTCAAAGTTGACTCCTTTGGTGACGTTGTACACGACACCTAATCCGCTGAACGATATTTTTACTTTGAACATCTCCTACGGGATCGGTGCCTTGGAACAGCCGGAATTGATGCAGCTCACCAACTATCTGCAATTATTAGGGACCGAGTCTTTATCTTTCGAGCAGTTCCGCAGCCGTTTGCAATCGATCGGAAGCACGCTTGCATTCGATGTAACACCCGATGCTTTTGTCATGAAGGTGACTGGTTTCGATAACCATATTGACGAAACGATGGAACTTGTGGGTGACTTTATCCGCCATGCAAAGGCTGACGACAAGAAGCTACGTCAGATTGTGGACGATGCTAAAGTCTCGGAGAAAGCCTTTTTCAAGTCGGGCGACAATGTGGCATCAGCTTTGTTAGAACAGGTAAAGTACGGTGATCAGTCCCGTTACCTGCGTAAACTTTCACTCTCTCAGATCAAGAAATTGAAAGGAAAAGATCTGTTAGCGGTCTACGGTAAGGTACGAAGTGTACAGTGCGACCTTCACTACTGCGGCACATTGCCTGTAGAAAAAGTGATCGGGACGATTCGCCAGCATCTCCCATTGGAACGGACGACCATTGCCTCCAATTCTCCCTATTACCGCGAGTTGAAGCAATACGACAAGCCGACAGTTTTTTTTGTCGATATGCCGGATATGGCGCAGAGCATCGTTTACGCTTATATCAAAGGTGATCCTGTGGATGACAAGACTTCCCGCCATGCCTCCCGGCTGTTCTCTGTCTACTTCGGAGGTGATATGTCGTCGCTGATGTTTCAAGAAATAAGGGAATTCCGTTCTTTTGCATACCGGACAAGCGGTCGTTACCAGTTGCCGAACCATGCACATAAGGGGACTGCCGGATCTTTTACGGCGATGCTGTCCACTCAGAGCGACAAGACGCTGGATGCACTGAGCGTACTGGATTCGCTGATCCGAGAAATGCCGTTGAAGCCGGAAAGGGTGGAGGCGGTCAAGCAGACGTTGGTGAACCGAATCAATAACGATTATCCGCCTTTCCGCAACTTGTCCGAGAAAGTGGCGAGTGCGCGTATGGAAGGTTTCGACCATGATCCGGCTGAAGAATTCCTGCGGGATATCGCAACGATGGACATGCAGGATATTTTCCGTTTCTACCGAGAGCAGATCTGTGGCCGCCCGGTCGTTTACGTAATTGCCGGAAACCGGAAACGTATTGATATGAAGAAACTGGCTGAATATGGTACGATAGTAAAAGTGAAAAAGAAAGAAATTTATAAATAGCTGCTAAATTATTTAATGTATAGTAAAGACGAACTCAAGAACCTGAAACTTGAATTTTGGGAAAGTTTTGCCGCATTTTGTGAAGTACAACCGTATCTGAGGGGACGCAAGAAGATATGGACTTTGTATGATACAAAAGTGAAAGGGGTTGAACTCAAATTCGATGCAACAAGAGAGGGGGCGTTTGTCATCCTCGAAGTGAACCATAGGGGCGAAGAAGCTCGGTTGGAAATGTTCGAGCGCCTGACGTGGTATAAGGATACGTTGGAAACGGATTTTCCGGAGGGGTTAACCTGGGACATCTGTTTTGTGCGTGATACCGGAAAACAGGTCGCCCGTATTTATACCTCCAAATCCGGGATTGACTTCCACCGCCGTCAGGATTGGGGAGAGTTTTTCTCCTTTATGGCAAGTCAAATGTATCTGTTGGAACGGAACTTCATGTCCATAGCAGAGTATTTGAGAGAATGAAAAGATTTAAATCATAATGAACACTGGAAATATAAAACAATTTATAGGAGTGGCAGCTATCAGTTTATTGACGGCTTGCGGTAGTCCTGTACCCGATGCTGCGCTGTTGCAACCGGGAGTCAGCCGGGAATTGGCTCAGTTCAGGAAAGAACATTTCAAGGAGGTACGTTACAACCTCTTTTTTTCCATCCCGGAATCCCGCGAAGAAGCCGTCACAGGCAAAGCGGATATAACGCTTGTCATCCGCGGAAGACAGCCGGTTATCATAGACTTCCGGGGGGAATCGGAACAGGTAGCCTCGGTTTTGTTGAATGGCAGGAAAGTCCTTTATACGGTTAAGGACGAGCATATCGTGATCGATACAAGAGAGGTGGCAAACGGAGAGAATCGCGTGACTATCGAATTTACGGCAAACGATCAGTCGCTTAACCGCCGGGACGAATTCCTCTATACGTTGCTGGTTCCTGACCGAGCGCGTACGCTCTTCCCTTGTTTCGATCAGCCGGACATGAAATCGCTTTTCACCCTGTCGTTGGAAGTTCCGTTTTCCTGGCAGGCTGTCGCCAATGGGGCGATCAAGCAGGTGGATTCGACTTCCGTCATCGGTCGTAGGCGGGTTTATTTCCGGGAAACAGAACCGCTCAGCACCTATCTTTTCTCTTTTGTCGCCGGTAAGCTGACACGGGAAACTTATTCGCGTGACGGACGAAACATTTCGATCTACCATCGTGAGACCGACCCGAAGAAAGTAGCACAGTGCTCCGATATCGCATCCGAAGTGTTCGATGCACTCGAATGGCAGGAGGAATATACACAGATACCGTACCCCTTCGCCAAATACGACCTGATCATTTTACCGGGATTCCAGTTTGGCGGAATGGAACATACGGGAGCAACCTTATATACGGACGGCCGGATGTTCCTGAACGAAAATCCGACATTGAACGAACGTCTGGTACGCAGTTCCCTGATTGCGCACGAGACTTCGCATATGTGGTTCGGGGATTTCGTGACGATGGAATGGTTCAATGATGTCTGGACAAAAGAGGTCTTTGCCAATTATTATGCCTCCCAGATGATCGAGCCTCTGTTTCCGGAGGTGAACCATTCCTTGAACTTCATGCTCGATTATATCCCGGCAGCCTATTCCGAAGACCGTACCGCCGGTGCCAATCCGGTAAAGCAACAACTGGAGAATATGCGGGATGCCGGATTGATGTACGGCAATATTATCTATGACAAGTCTCCGGTTATCCTGGAAATGCTGATTAAGAAAATGGGGAAAGAGTCTTTCAGGAAAGGGATTCAGGAATACCTGAAAACGTATGCCTACGGAAATGCTACCTGGGAAGGACTGATCGGTATTCTGGACAAATATACAGACGACGACCTCTCTGCTTGGAGTCGTGTCTGGGTAAATGAAAAGGGGATGCCGGAGATTAGTGGAGTCATAACCGAAGGTAAAACATTGTTGGTTGCACAGAAAGATCCGCTAAGGCGTGGTCTTCATTGGGAACAGGACTTGTCTTTCTTGGTTGTTTATCCCGATGGGAAAACAGAGGATGTGCAAGTTTCTTTTAAAAAAGAGGCTATGTTCTGTTTCAAGGATTTGAAAAGACCGGCAGGCGAAGGTACTTTTGTCATCCCCAATGCCGACGGAAAAGGGTACGGCTTTTTCTGTCTGTTTGAAAACAACGCGAATGCTTGTTTGTCCTACCTGCCTTTCTGTAAGGACGAAGTGTTGAGAGGTTCCTTGTTGATTACCCTGTATGAAAACCTGTTGAACCGGAGGATTCCTGCGGAACTTTATATGGAAGCCATGTTGGATTATCTGCCGGGAGAAACCAATTTTTTGTTGTTCTCGGCAGCACTCGGATATATCGGTAATTGTCAGCGTCTATACCCCTCTGACCCGGAGAAACTGGAACAGGTACTCTGGCGAATCGTGACGACGGCAGAGCAACCTCAACGACGTTTGCAGGCGTTCCGCCAGTATCGCTTTATAGCTCGTTCGCCGGAAGCGGTCAGAAGACTGTACGCACTTTGGAAAGACGGGATAGAGCCAGCCGGATGTTCGTTGAGCGAAAATGATTATATCAGCTTGTCGTACGATCTGGCTATCCAAATGCCTGACAAAGCCGATGAAATTGTAGCCACCCAGCAAGCTCGAATCACTAACCCGGACCGTAAACGGCAATATGCGTTCATCTCGCCATCTGTTTCTCCCCAAAAGGAAGTACGTGACAGTGTGTTTGCCTCTCTGCTCGTTGCCGGGAACCGCCGTGTCGAACCGTGGGCTTCGGCTGCCTTGTCGAACCTGAACTGCCAGTTGCGCCAACAAGAAGCGGTCGGTTATATCCGTCCGGCACTGGAAGCCTTGCAGGAGGTACAGCGTACGGGGGATATCTTTTTCCCGCGTGATTGGGTACGGGCTTTACTGAGCGGACATACTTCTTCGGCAGCCCGGAAGGAAGTGGACGATTTCTTTGCCGCCCACCCGGACTATCCGGTCCTGCTCTCAAATAAAGTTCGTCAGCAGGCGGATCATTTGTACAGATAACCGGAATTATCGGGTTAAAATTGGCCTCATAATAAAAAATCACCCCGATTAGCTAATCTTTTGTAAGTTTTATTTGCTAATTCAATTATTATTGTAATTTTGCAACGTAAAAATAATAACAAATGAAAAGTACAGTTCTGCATCTCCACCATCATCATCATTACAACGGGCAATAGTTCGGTGGGCTGTGTGGTATGTAGGAACATATGATATAAATGAATAAGGCTTGCCGTTTACGGTGGGCCTTATTTTATTTTTGGAAAAAATATATATAAACAAAATAAACATGTTACGAATCGCTGTTCAATCAAAAGGTCGTCTTTACGATGAAACAATGCTTCTCTTAGAAGAAGCCGGTATTAAACTAAACAGGGGAAAACGTATTTTGCTGTTGTCGGCAAAAGGTTTTCCGGTAGAAGTCTTATTCTTGCGCGATGACGATATTCCACAATCTGTAGCCAATGGAGTTGCCGACATAGGTATCGTTGGCGAAAACGAATATGTAGAAAAAGGGCAGGAGGCCAAGCTGATCAAACGTTTGGGATTCAGTAAATGCCGTCTTTCACTCGCCATCCCGAAAGATGAAGATTACCAAGGGGTAGAATGGTTCTCCGGAAAGACGATCGCAACTTCCTATCCGGAAATACTGAAGGCTTATCTGACAGAAAAGGGGGTGAAAGCAGACCTCCATGTAATCAGTGGGTCTGTGGAAATTGCGCCGGGTATCGGTCTTGCGGATGCGATTTTCGACATTGTCAGCTCCGGCAGCACACTGGTGAGTAATCAGCTCAAAGAGGTGGAAGTCATCATGCAGAGCGAGGCCCTGTTGATTGCCAATAATAATTTGTCGGATGAAAAACAGGCTATCCTGGACGAACTGTTGTTCCGTTTCGAAGCGATCCAGGTAGCAGAAGGCAAGAAATATGTATTGCTGAACGCTCCGAAAGACAAGATGCACGAGATCATAGAAGTGCTGCCAGGTATGAAGAGCCCGACTATTACGCCGCTTGCCGACGGGAACTGGGTGTCTGTCCAATCTGTTATAGCAGAGAAGCATTTCTGGGAAATCATCGGTAAACTGAAATCATTGGGAGCAGAAGGCATACTGGTGCTACCGATCGAGAAAATGATTTTGTAAATTAAGAAGTAATTCTTACCTCTTAATTTTTTAATTCTTAATTCTTAATTCTTAATTTTTAATTTATAAAGTGGAAGTAATCAAATATCCATCAAGAGAAGAATGGGCCTCATTGGCCCAGCGTCCGGCACTGGATGTCACGGCACTGTTCGATACGGTCCGCACGGTGCTGGATGAAGTCCGGAAGGGAGGAGATGCCGCCGTTATCCGGTATGAGGAGAAGTTCGACAAGATAGATCCCGCTACCTTCAAAAGGTTGCAGGTTTCAGAACAGGAATTAGCGGAAGCGAAGGAGCTTGTACCTGAAGAGCTGAAGCAAGCTATCCGTCAAGCAAAGAATAATATAGAGATATTTCACGCCTCACAGCGTTTTATGGGAAAGAAGGTGGAGACGACACCCGGTGTCACCTGTTGGCAGAAAGCGGTAGCGATAGAAAAAGTCGGTTTATACATTCCCGGCGGAACGGCTCCTCTTTTCTCTACCGTCCTGATGTTGGCTGTCCCGGCACGTATTGCCGGCTGTAAGGAAATCGTGCTTTGTACGCCTCCGGGCAGGGATGGAAAGGTACACCCCGCCATCCTGTTTGCCGCGGAAACGGCAGGCGTCAGCAAGATATTCAAGGCAGGAGGTATCCAGGCCATAGCGGCGATGGCCTACGGAACGGAATCGGTTCCGAAGGTCTATAAGATATTCGGTCCTGGTAACCAGTATGTGACGGCGGCCAAACAGTTGGTCAGCCTGAAAGAGGTGGCCATCGACATGCCTGCCGGTCCTTCCGAAGTGGAAGTGATTGCGGACGAATCGGCCAATCCCGCCTTTATCGCCGCAGATTTCCTTTCCCAGGCGGAACATGGAGTGGACAGCCAGGCCATGCTGGTGACGGCATCCGAAAGCATCGTCGAACCGGTCATGCAAGCGATCCGGGAACAGCTGGACCGGCTGCCCCGTAAGGAGATCACGGAAAAATCGTTGAGCCACAGCCGTCTTATCGTGCTGAAGGATAAACAGGAAGTGATCGACTTCACCAACCTGTACGCTCCGGAGCATCTGATTATCCAGACGACCGATTATGCAGATATTGCCGGGCAGGTCGAAAATGCAGGCAGTGTCTTCATGGGACCCTATACGCCGGAAAGCGCTGGCGACTACGCTTCCGGTACGAACCATACGTTGCCGACCAACGGATATGCAAAAGCCTACAGTGGTGTGAACTTGGACAGCTTCATCAAGAAGATCACGTTCCAGGAGATCACGGCCGACGGCATCCGGCTGTTGGGCGGGACGATCCGGACAATGGCGGCCAACGAGCAGCTGGATGCGCACAAGAATGCAGTAACAATCAGATTGAACACATTATGAAAGACTTAAAAGATTTAGTCAGACCCAATGTCTGGAACATGAAACCCTACTCGTCTGCCAGAGATGAGTTTCAAGGTAATGCCTCCGTTTTCCTGGATGCAAACGAAAACCCGTTTAACAGACCGTACAACCGTTATCCCGATCCTTTGCAATGGGAACTGAAGAAGAAGATTGCGGAGATCAAAGGGGTGAAACGCGAGTCTATCTTTCTGGGGAACGGAAGTGACGAACCGATCGATCTGATTATCCGTGCGTTTTGCGAACCGTCTATCGACAGCATCGTAAGCATCGCGCCTTCCTACGGCATGTATGAAGTCGCGGCCAATGTCAATAACGTAGAGTTCCGGAAGATCAAGCTGGACGAAAAGTTCGACCTGGATACCGACAGCCTTCTGGAAGCGGCAAACGACTGGGTGAAGGTGATATTCCTGTGTTCTCCCAACAACCCGACGGGAAATAATCTGAGCCGTGACCGCCTTTACAAAGTATTGAATACTTTCCAGGGGATCGTTGTGATTGACGAGGCTTATGTCGATTTCTCCATCGAGCCTTCTTTCTTAGGCGAGTTGGATAAATTCCCGAATCTGATCGTCCTGCAAACCATGTCCAAAGCGTGGGGGGCTGCCGGAATCCGGTTGGGAATGGCTTTTGCTTCTCCCGAAATCATTGCGATCCTCAATAAGATCAAATATCCGTACAATGTAAATCTGCTGACTCAGGAACGTGCCTTGTATATACTTGAAAACAAGGAACAGATGGAAAAACAGCTTCGTTCGATCCTTTCCGAGCGGATTCGTCTGCAGGCTGCATTGCCGGAGTTGAACTGCGTGCGCAAGATTTATCCTACGGATGCAAATTTTATCCTGGTCGAAGTGACGAATGCCGATACGATCTATAAAAATCTGGTCAGACAGGGTATTATCGTCCGTAACCGGACAAATGTGACCATGTGTAACGGCTGCCTTCGCATCACGGTCGGCAAGTCGGATGAAAACGATGCTTTGCTCGAAGCGCTTAAAAAAATGTAAAGATTTATGAAATGAAAAGAGCCTTATTTATAGACCGGGACGGAACGCTTGTGATAGAGCCGCCGGTGGACTATCAGTTGGACAGCCTGGAGAAGTTAGTGTTTTATCCGAAGGTGTTCCGTAACCTGTACTTTATCCGTAAACAGTTGGATTTCGAGTTTGTGATGGTGACGAACCAGGACGGTTTGGGTACGGATTCCTTTCCGGAAGACACTTTCTGGCCGGCACACGACAAGATGTTGAAGACCTTGGAAGGCGAGGGGATCCGTTTCGACGATATCCTGATCGACCGTTCTTTTCCGGAAGAAAACTCTCCGAACCGGAAACCCCGTACAGGTATGTTAGGCCGCTATCTGTCCGGCGAATATGACCTGGCAAACAGTTATGTGATAGGTGATCGGCTGACGGATATGCAGCTGGCAGCCAATTTAGGGGCAAAAGGGATATGGCTTCGTCCGGATGACGACGAAGCGCGACAGTTGCTCACGGAGAATACGGCTATTTCTCCCGTCCTGATTACAGACGATTGGGACCGGATCACGGAATATCTTTTTGCCGGAGAACGCCGGGCCACTATCCGACGTACGACAAAGGAGACGGATATTTTTGTGGAAGTGAACCTGGACGGACATGGGCGGACGGAGATTTCCACCGGTCTCGGCTTCTTCGACCATATGCTCGACCAGATCGGAAAACATTCGGGTATCGATTTGACGGTACGGGTGAAAGGAGATCTGGAAGTAGACGAACATCATACGATAGAGGATACGGCTATTGCGCTTGGAGAAGCTTTGTTAAAGGCTTTAGGCGACAAGAGGGGGATCGAACGCTACGGTTACTGCCTGCCGATGGACGATTGTCTGTGCAGTGTGGCGCTTGATTTCGGCGGACGTCCCTGGTTAGTCTGGGATGCAGCCTTTCACCGTGAGAAAGTAGGGGATATGCCGACCGAAATGTTCTTGCATTTCTTTAAAAGCCTGAGCGATGCCGCCCGCATGAACCTGAACATTAAAGCGGAAGGCACAAACGAGCACCATAAGATAGAAGGAATCTTCAAGGCTTTAGCCCGCTCCATCAAGATGGCTATCCGCCGCGACATCTACAGGTATGAACTGCCGAGTACAAAGGGGGCTTTGTAAATTAAGAATTAAAAATTAAGAATTAAAAAATATCATCGACCGTAATTTTTTAATTCTTAATTTTTAATTCTTAATTCTTAATTTACTCCGCGTTCGGTCCGTCCACATAGAGCTTGCCGTTCTCATCGATTCCCATCTTGTCGATAAAGACAACTCGCTCGTTTCCTGTTTTCTGGGTGTAACCGTGATAAACGCAATACATCTGCTTGCCGTCTTTCGACCAGGTCACGCTGTTATGCCCCGTACCGGTAACGATGCCTCCCTGCTCCACGTTCTTTTGTAACACAGGATTATCGTTCGATTTGACAAACGGGCCGAGCGGACTTTTTGCTGTTGCATAGCCGACAGCATAATTCTTTCCTTTATAATAGTTGGCCGAATACATCATATAGTAGGTATCGCCTTTTTTCATCGTATAAGGACCTTCCGTCCAACGGCGGTTGATCTCACCGGAAGTAACGGAGCGGCTTTCCCATTCGGATTGCGTGTCGTCCAGTTTTACTGGCGGACGGAGCAGCAGGACCGGTTCACCGATCACTTCTGTCAAATCCGGCTTTACCTCGATGCCATATATCCAGCTTTCCTCTATCTCGTCGAACTTCCCTTCTTTTTTAGCCTTTTCGGCAATTTCGCTTTCCACCGGATGTTTGTAGCAACAACGGGAATAATATAGGTAGGTCCGTCCATCCTCGTCGTCGATCAGGTTCCCGTCGATAACCGGATAGCCCGGATCGAACAAAGGTTTGTCGGATAATTCCTTGAAAGGTCCTGTCGGCTTGTCGGCAACAGCCACTCCGATACGGAAATTTTCCAATTCGTTAGTCGGATTTTCTTTCCAGTCGGCACTGTACAGCATATAGAACTTGCCACCCCGTTCGTACACCTCCGGCGCCCAGAAGTTGGCGACTCCCCATGATCCCGGAATGTTGCCCCGGAATACCTGTCCTTCGGCTTTCCAGTTTACCATGTCGGGGGAGGAATACACACTGAAGCCGTCGACAGCACCTCCGCCTGTTCCATACATGTAGTATATGCCGTCCGAAGCCAGCAGTACATAAGGATCACCAAACTTTACGGGAAGGGGATTGGTATGCACGATACTCTTTTCCTGTTGTTCCTTCTGCACTTTGTGTACGCAGGAAGAAAAAGCTAATACAGCTGAAAGCAGTATTACAAATTGTTTCATTTGTCTCATAGAATGTCTGTAAAATTAAAAACACATAATAAAGTGGTGACAAATATACAAAATTGAAATTATTTCCTTTCCTTTGATGTCCGATTTAAGCAGAAAAAAGAGTATGGTTAGAAATATATTGATAGCATTTTGTGTGATCCTGTTCGTCTCGTGCAGCAAGGACACGGAATCCAAGTTGTTCGGTAAATGGCAATTACAGAAGGTAGAAGCAAGCGGTAACGTGCAGAATGTCGATACGGTTTATTTTAATTTTGAACATTCTTTGTTTATGTACCAGGTGTACGTTACGGAAATCGACTCTTTCCGCCATCAATATGGCTACAACACGTTGGAAGGTGAAAAAACATTGCTGCTGGAATTGGAGAACAATCCGGGGCCGATCAGTAAATTCCTGCCCTATACCGATTGGAATTCTTCCAAACAAACCTATACAATCGATAAACTG
>ENA-OWPN01001759-OWPN01001759.1-human-gut-metagenome-genome-assembly--contig:-NODE-1759-length-16869-cov-3.083442_pt1 | contig 16869 bp, 10 predicted proteins | sample MGYA00248266_ERZ651850 | MGnify/ENA primary metagenome ERZ651850 (study PRJEB26924, sample SAMEA4378296) | human gut metagenome | biome: human gut; feature: human-associated habitat; material: faeces... | reverse complement strand
GCAATATCTTATAAAGAATTACCGGCAGCAGCACGTGCCCCGAAGCGGGGAGCACCGATATAAACGGCATCGGCACCGTGGTCTATCGCCGCGATGCCGCACTCCAAATTCTTGGCAGGAGCCAATAATTCTATTTTTCGTTGTTTAATCATCGTATCTCGTTAATATCAAACGGAGTTTCTTGATATACATAATAGTTCAACCAGTTGGAGAATAACAGATTGGCATGTCCGCGCCAACGCACCAGCGGAGCATTGTCGGGATTGTCATCTTTATAATAGTTCCGGGGAAGCTCGATGGGCAATCCTTTGTTCCTATCGCGTTTATACTCTGTGTCAAGAGTATAAGGCGAATATTCGGAATGACCGGTAATAAATATTTCTCGTCCATTGCGTGCCATAGCCATATACACTCCCGATTCATCAGATTCGGCTATCAGCATTAAGTCTTTTACTTTCAGGATGTCTTCGCGGCGCACTTCCGTATGGCGGCTGTGAGGTACAAAGAATTCATCATCAAAACCACGAAAAATAGGCAGTCCCTGTACATTGATGTGATGACGGAAGATGCCGAACATTTTCTTGTCCAACGGATACTTGGGCACATCATAGAAATGATAAAGCCCCGCCTGTGCCGCCCAACAAATGTAGAGCGTAGAAGTGACGTGCGTACGGGCCCAGTCGAAAATAGTCTTTATCTCTTCCCAGTAACCTACTTCCTTAAACTCCATCTGCTCTACGGGTGCACCGGTAATAATCATACCATCATACTTCTCGTCACGCATCAAGTCGAAATCACGATAGAAAGTCTTCATGTGTTCCACCGGAGTATTTTTCGATGTGTGGCTTTTCAGCTTCATAAATGATATTTCCAACTGTAACGGAGTGTTGGAAAGCAAACGCACCAAGTCCGTTTCTGTCGTTATCTTCAACGGCATCAGGTTCAATATCACTATTTTCAGCGGACGTATGTCCTGCGTACTGGCACGCGAATTGTCTATGACGAAGATATTCTCTTCTTTCAGCAATTCAATAGCAGGTAGCTTATCGGGTAAGTTTAATGGCATCTTCTTATCTGTTTATTAGTTGCAGGTGCAAAAATAGCAAATTTTCGCCACACTTTTCTACTAAACGGTCATTTTTCCAACGTCCGTTCCACAAGCCTCTGATGTTTGTTACGAAGCATGAAAGTCTCTCTCTATTTATTGACATTTTGGAGGAGAGGACATAGTAACAAATAAGACACCGCGAAAAAAGTTTTTCGCGGTGTTTTATTTGTTTTTCAAAGGGTGAAAAAGAGTGTTTCAAAGGACGAAAAAAGAATTAGATCTTAGCCTGTTGGTATTCCCCTTCCTCTTTCGCATTCTGAACCGTTTCCAGCACGATGACAAAGGGACGAACTGCCTCATATGATACCGGTATAGCTACATTATACAATGAACTGTTCCGCTTGTTCTTTCCGGCATTTTGAATTTCCACCTCCTTGTTATCTTCCAGGAAACAGGCCTTTACGGGTTTAATACCTCCTTTGGGGATTTCGATTTTCAAAAGATTATTGATAGGTTTATTGAATACACACATATACAGTTTATTGCCTTTTTGTGTAAAGTATCCCCAATCTTGTTTCTGAATATCCGAATGGGAAGACCCATAGATCGCCTCTTTGTTTATCTTCATCCAGTCTCCTATTTCTTTAGCCAATTTCGTTTCTTCCGGACGGATAGTACCTTTGCCGTCAGGACCGAAGTTGAGTACAAAGTTTCCATTCATAGAAACAGCTTTCACCATCATTTCCAATAAATCATAGGATGTTTTCACGTATCCTCTCCACTCTGAATGATACCCCCATTGATTTTCGGGGACAGTCATTACACAATCCCAATCGCTACCATGCAAATCTTCCATAGAATTAGGCAAATCACGTTCCCAAGTTTGGTCGTAATCGTCAATTAAGTCTCCGTTAGAGTCATAATGACGTTTCCCATGTTCGTCGGCACGGAAACGGCTACCAATAATAAGTCCCGGATGCATGGCTCTTAATTCCATTCCCAATGTATCTACCCATGCTGCTTCGTTCATCCAGGCTTTATCCCAACTGCCATCAAACCATAATCCCTTGATGGAAGGATAGGTAGTCAATAACTCGACGAGTTGGTTTCTGGTAAATTCCTTGAATGTTTCATACGAAATACTGTCTTGTTTAGTTTGGGGAGGCGCTGAACGATACCCTTTATGATTCCAGTCGATGATGGAGAAATAAAGATGCACATCAATGCCTTCTGCCGTGTAAGCATCTACGACCTGTTTCACTATATCTTTTTTATAGGGAGTATGGGCTATGGTATAGTCAGTATATTTACTTGGCCAAAGACAAAAGCCATCGTGATGTTTGGTTGTAAATATCATATAGTTAGCTCCCATCTGTTTAGCCTGTTTTGCCCATGCCTTTGCATCAAAGGCGGTAGGATTAAACTGCTTGTACAAATTATCATACGCATCTTTGGGCATTTCCTTCCATGAGCGTATCCATTCTGCGGCTCCGGGATAACATTTGCCTTCCCAAAATCCACCGGGAATGGCATAGACTCCCCAATGTATAAATTGTCCCAAACCATGTTCGCGCCAGCGTTGCATATCTGCATCTGTGCGGTTACCTATCCGGTGGGCTCCGTGTTGTAAAGATATGGATGTACGCCTGGTCTGTCCCTGAGCCAACAGAGATATAGACAGGAGAAGCAGTAAAGTATAAAAGTTCTTTTTCATATTCTATTCATATTTTTAGCTGGTTAAAGACCTACATGTTCCTTTGTCTTTTCTTTCGGATCGGACAATTTCAGTCTGTTCTTATTTTCCGGCGAGTAGTTCCATCGGATTGTATCTTCAAGCATATTTCCTTGATTGCCGACTTTAGCTTCGATCGTATTTTCACCGTTGTTCAGTTTTACATTTTCAAAGATGTAGTGTACCGAAGTTTGACCTTTCTTAAATGTCTTTATTTCTACCCCATTTACAAATAATTGGGGAGTACCCACATTGCAATATACCGTTACGGGAGTCACCTCATTTTCGCGTTCAGTAGCTCTTCGTTGGGTAATGTAAAGTACAGGTTCCTTGCTCCAGTTGGCTTTGTACCAGTAGAAAGGATCTTTCTTTGTCTGCCTGTCAAATGTCACCAGACCTTTCATATTACGTGCTCTCACGCCTCCCTGCGCCGTAGCAGGAGTGGCAAAATCAAACGTATTCCAAATATAAGAAGCGACCAGGTAAGGGTGCTTGGAAATAACTCCCCACTGGATTTCATGGAATTTGGTTGAGAATGTTTCGGGATAGAATTGCGAGAAGTATCTTCCCACTTCTCCCACTACTTCTTCCTGCTGATGAATATTGGCTTCCGCCCCATATTCCGAAAAAATAACCCGATAGCCGGGGAAGTCTTTCTCCATGCCGGTCACCCATTTCTCAATATCACCTATCTTTCCTCCATACCAACCGAAGTAGTGGTTGATACCTTGCACATCCGCATTCAGGTTTGATTCCTGATTTACAGTAGAATATCCGTTTACAGAGGCTGTAAGACGATACGGATCTTCCGTTTTGGCAAGATCATTCAGTTCGGTAGTCAAAGCCACTGTGTAATTGTAAGGAGTATAAACCTCATTGTGTAATCCCCAAATATAAATGGACGGATGATTATAGTTTTGGCGGATCAATTCCGTTAATTGCTGCTTGGCATTATCGCCTTCCTGCGTACTTACACGATTGACAAAAGGAACTTCCGCCCAAATCATAAAGCCGATGCTATCGCACTTCGCATAGATATGTTCTGCCTGCTGGTAATGTGCAAAGCGAATAGTCGTCGCTCCCATTTCCTTGATGATGGCCAAATCGGTATCGTGTTCTTTATCAGTCAGTGCACTTCCCAACTTCCACCAGTCCTGATGACGGCACACGCCATACATCGGTACTTTCTTTCCATTCAGATACATACCGTCGGCTGCCTTCAATTCATAATGTCTTAGCCCCAAAGGCTGGATTACTTCATCAATAACTTTTCCATCGGCTATCAGATTTACCACTACCTTATATAAATAAGGATCTTCCAGCCCTTGCCACAAATGGGGATTCTTAATGCTGAAACTTTGTTCGCAAATCTGTCTGCCTTGTGGTGAAACGATTACCGGGACTTGTTGCTGTGCTTTTATTTTACCATCTTGTTCATAAACAGTAGCAGAAACCAGAATCTTCTCAGCTTGCGCCTTTTTATTTTCCAATTTGACCTTAATGCTTATATCAGCCGATTTACGATTGATGCTCTTTTGGCTGATATAAACGCCGGGAGATGCGTAATCGGTGACAGCTATATTAACCGCTTCGGTTACAATCAACTCTACGGGACGATAAATTCCCCCATAGACTCCAAACAAAGTATTATTGATGGGGATAACATCCGGGCGCGGAGAATTATCCACTTTTACCAAAATTTCATTAGGTTGTCCATACTTCAACAGTTTACTTATTTCAATAGCGAAAGCTGAATAAGCCCCTTTATGATTGCCGGCATATGTTTTGTTAACATATACTTCCGCCACAGATCCTACTCCCTGGAAACGCAAAAAGATTCTCTTGCCCTTCAACTCTGCCGCCGGAGTATATTCTTTCTTGTAATAGGCTTCACCAGCATAGTAATTATTCATTTCATTCTGCATATCCGTAGCATTCCATGTGTGGGGAATGGTTACATCCTGCCATCTGGAATCAAAACCGGCAGAGAACAATAAAGGGTCTTTAGGGAAAGGTCCTTTCTTAAAGCCCCAGCCTTCATTAAAGGTGGTTTTCTCCCTAGCCTGCAAAGGATAAATGGAGAAGATAGAGAGACCTAATAATAAGGATAGAAACAGATACTTTTTGTTTTTCATAATATAGATAGATAATGATTATTCTGATAGTTTCATAATTTCCGTTCCTGCCATAAGAAACGCCCCGACACCATATACGGCTGTCATTTCTCGTGTCACCTTCTTGGGATCGGCTCCAATGGGTTGTACCCATCCTACTTTCCCATCTTCATCCACTATAGAAACTAAAGCTTTCCAAGCTTTTTGAACTACCGGCAAGTAAGATGCATCCAGCAAATGATGATTTAGTCCATAAGCCAGCCCATAGGTTATAAGTGCAGTAGAACTTGTTTCAGGTGACGGATAACTATCCGGATCAAGCAAACTGGCATGCCAAAAACCATCTTTATCCTGCAACCCACTCAGCCGGATAGCAAGTTCCACAAATAATTGTTCATAGAAAGGTTTTAATCCGGAATCACCAGGGAGCAGATCAAGTATGTTGGCAATGCCTGCCAATACCCAACCATTTCCACGTCCCCAAAAAACCTTCTGACCATTGGCTTCCAACTTATTAAAATAACTATCATCACGGAAGAATAAACAGTTGCTTGAGTCATATAGGTAACGATAAGTCCGCAAGAAATTGTCGTGCATAAACTCCAGATATCTTGAATCACCGGTTATTTTTGCCAGGTGGGCATATACCGGAGGTGCCATGAACAAAGCATCGCACCATGTCCAGCACTGTTTATTGGAATGAGTCATGCAGGTATCTGCCGGATGAGCCATAATCCAGTCTAGCCTTTCTTGTACGGCATGAATCATATTCTCTTTCTTATAATGATCATACATACCCAGATAAAATTGCCCAATAGTTAATTCATCAGCATGATAATATTGATATTTCGGATAATCGGCAAAGTTTGCAGGGACAGACCATTTATTTTCTTCTCCGATTTTCATTAGCCAATCGAAATAAGTAGAAGATGAGTCTGCCATTTGTGCCCATTTCAACATACCGGCATAAAGTACAGCATTAGTCCAGGCATCTATACCATAGTCATGCAGATTTCCTTTTTCTTGATAAGTGAAGTTATTTATCTGCCACTTTGCAACCTGCACCATGGTCTTCTGTATATCCGAAGAGAAGACCTGACGTTCAGTTCCCCATAGCCCGACGGGCATCATCAGCAATAGTGTTAAGGTCAGAATAGACAAGAATGCTTTCATTATATCATCTTTAAAAGTTTATGCAAAAGTCGATATTTGCTATTTTGCCGACTTACTCTAATTGCCATTTGTTTTATCCTATTCGTCAGAAAGCCTATTTTTTATGCTTTGCAGCAAAGGAAGTGGGCGTTTCACCAAATACTTTTTTAAATGAATTGGTGAAATAAGCTTGGCTCTCTATACCGATCTGCATCATGACCTCCCGCATCGTCATATTTTCCTCAATGATCAGTTTCGCAGCTTTGCGCAGACGACAATTCAATACAAACTCCACCACTGATTTTCCTGTCAGGCTTTTCACTTTCGTATAAAGTTTGCTCCTACTCATGGATAATTCTGTAGCAATCTGGTTAATATCCATTTCAGACTGGTCCATATTAGCTTCGATAAAGGCTATAAATTGCTTCAGGAACTTATTATCCTGTTCATTGGAAGAAAGCTCGCTGCTATCTGCATAATAATTTTTAGCATAATGCTCTTTCAATTGCTGCCGGTTCCTAAAGATATTCTGAATAGATAATTTCAGATAAGTCAAGTCAACCGGCTTCTCGAAATAAAGATCGGCTCCGGAATCCACACCCTCTATTTTACTTTCAAGGCTGGTTTTGGCTGTCAACAAAATAACCGGAATGTGCGAAGTATTCATATCCTTTTTTACATCATTGCACAAAGAAACGCCATCTTTGTTGGGCATCATAATATCACTGATAATCAAATCGAAGTCTGTATCCGCCATTAGTTTTAATGCTTCAAGTCCATCATTTGCCTGCATTACCTGAAATTCATCAGACAAGGACTCAGCAATCAGCATTCTCAGATCTTCGTTGTCTTCCGTAACCAATATTTTCTTTTTGTTGGAATGAAGCAACTCGCTTTCCATATCTTTTATATCAACAGATGGTGTACTTTCTTCCGCCATCGGCTGCACTATTTTTTCTGCTACAGTTTCTTTTGGTTTTATAAAGTCGGTATCACTGAAAATACTACTGTCCAAAGGAAAACAAGCTACCATATCTGTACCTTTTTCTCTTTCACTATAAATAGAGATACTGCCTTTATGTAATAACACAAGACTCTTGACAAGGGCCAGACCAATACCTGTTCCTAAATGTGAATCCGTATTTACCGTACTTACTTTATAGAAACGTTCAAAGACACTACTAATGGATTCACGAGATACCCCCACTCCGGTATCACTGACAATAATGGAGAAAGTAGGGTTCACATCTTCACCTATCGTATAGTTATTTTTATACTGGGACGTGAAGCTATCCTTCCCCATTCTTGTTTCCAACAAAATTCGCCCTTGATGCGGCGTGTATTTAAAAGCATTATTCAACAGATTCATGACAACCTTCTCCACAATATTCCTATCAGCATAAATAGTACCAGGCAAGGCATTATCACATTTTATCTGAAAATCAATGCTCCGTTGTCCTGCATAATCAATAAAATCGTTAGCTATTTCTTTCACAAGATCATTGATATCAAGTGGTTGCAGTTCCAGTTTCATCATACCGTTTTCTACTGTCCTGAAGTCCATCAATTCATTTACCAGATTCAACAGACGTTGTGCATTACCATTTAATATCCGGTAATAATATTCCTTCAACCCTTCGCGCCTCAATTTGTCCAAAGCCGCAATGATAAGAGAAAGCGGAGTCCTGAAGTCATGCGAAATATTAGTGAAGAAACGTAATTGCGCCTGATGAATTTGCTCCTTTTTATCTTTCTCTATATTTTCCAGATAAAGTTGCATTTTCAGTCTCTTCTTTTCAGAGTAATGACGATAAATAAGACATACGATTCCTATTAACATCAGTGCATAGAGAATGTATGCAGGCCAACTGAACCAAGGGGCAGTCTTTCTTATAATCTTTACCACCGTGGGGGTATCACTCCAAACACCATCATTATTGGCCGCATAAACTTCAAAATAATAAGTGCCTGCCCGTACTTTGGAGTACATAGCCGTGCGACTCTGTGCATTCGTAGTAATCCAGTGATTATCATACCCTTTTAATCTATATTTAAATTGGTTCTTCTCGGGTATATGGTAATTATCGGAAGAGAACTGAAAGCCAAAATTCGTCTGATCATAGTCCAAAGTTATTTCATTGGACGAAGAACTGAGCGTGTAGTTGGGATGGGTTGATTTATGGTCAATGAAGAAATCTGAAATAATGGCTTTTGGTTTATAGTCATTATAAGAAATCTTTTTGGGATCAATAACGGTAAAACCATTAGTTCCACCAAAATAGATTAGTCCGTCCATCCCCTTCATAGAAGCAAGAGGATAATAAACCTGTCCCTGCGTATCTTCTTTTTTGTCGAACTTCATCAAATGATTACCGGCTATATTATAACAATACAGCCCATCATCCGTCCCCATCCATATATTTCCATCATCATAGCAAATACTATATATGGAATATATGCTTTGTTGTAATACATCTTTCAATGATATATAGTGCGAAGTGTTTGTATCAAATTTGACAAGTCCATTGCCAATGGTACCAATCCAGATATTACCGGAGTCATCCAAACAAAAAGTAAACAATCCCAGATAGGTGGAATCATTGGGAACCATTTTCTCTACAGCATGCGTATGTATATCCATGCGATAAAGGGTTTCGTTACTGATAGCCCATAGTGTTTTCTCTCCTTGCCGCAAAATGTCGAATAAATAGACATTATTGTTTATACTGTCCAAATTGAAATGGGTAAAAGATTTAGTGCGGAAAGAGAAATAAGATATTTCCGCTTTATAGTGCTGATAAGCCAGCCATATGCCTGAATCTCCTTCAAGAATTGTTTTCCGGACACTGTTTACCAGTAAAGAGTGCGGATTACTTTGAACGTGTTTATAATTGGTGACTTTTTGCTGTCCGTTACTACGGCAATCCAGTCCCCCCATAAACGTAGAGATCCATAGATTATGTTCTGAATCTGTAATCAGCGATTTTATATTATTGGAAGTTATACTGTTCTCGCTAGTTAAATAAGTGAATGCTCCGGTAACTTTGTCCATCCGGTTGATGCCTCCGCCTTCCGTACCTATCCAGAGATAGCTTTTATCTTCGGCAAATGAACTGACCGGAGTATAATTCAATCCGCTATTTTGAGGATGATAAGTCTTGAATGCTGCATTTTCGTCTATATTTACATAACATAAAGTTCCTGAATAGGTTCCTATCCATACATTGCTTTGGCGATCTTCACTGATTTCCCAAATAGAATTATTGGGCAAGCTAAAAGGATTTGTTCTGGAATGCTTATAATGTGATAATTTTCCATCCGAAGGATCGAATATGTAAAGTCCGTCAATAGTCCCAAACCAAATATATCCCTTTTTATCAATATAAAATGCTCGCAAAGAACTGTTGTTATATTCCGGAAGTAATTCATAATGCCCTTCTATTTTAAAAGTAGACAAGTCTATTTTATATAGTCCGTATTTATTAACGAATAGCCACAATTTCCCCATATATGCCCGCGCGAAGCGAATGCTTCCATTAACATCCGGCAATGTGAAACAAAGTACAAATTCATTCTTTGCATAGTTGAAGCGATAGACTTTCTGATTGATAAATGTATATAAGTCTTTATTATAAGTGCAAAAGGCTGTATTACAATAAGTAGGGGTTTTGCCATCATAATTGGGAGTATTCAATTCTCCTGTATTCGTATTCAGTATGCTCCATTTATCTTTGTATCTTACCCATACATTATCTGATTTATCCACCTTTATATGTGTTACATTATCATGCAGTCTTTCAAACCTATCTGAAATGCGATCATAGCGAAACACTCCATTATTTGTATTCACATATAGATAACCTGACGAGTCGGATGCCATGTTATTAAAGATCCATCTCTTTGTAGGAGCCATCGAGGCAAAATAAGGATAATACTTTTTGTAATGATAGCCATCAAAACGATAGAGTTCGTAATCCATCATCGTCCAAATAAAGCCATCATTATCTTGTTCTATTGCCTTTATTCCATCATAGTAAAATCCACCGCTAGGCGACATCGTTCTGAATTTATAGTCTCCGGTAGCGAAAGAAGGGAATAGAATATAAAAAAGGGTCAGAAATAATAATAAGCATCTGCTTTTCATAATACTGCTATCAGGTTAAAAACTGGGGCTAAGTTAGAGAAAATATACTATAGAAAAAAGAAAAATGAAGGGAAATCCCTCTACAGAGACCTCCCTTCAATACTTAGAATGGTTTATCTGTTATAAATGAAAACCTGTAAATCTCCTACAGAAACATTTCCTGTTTCGGAATAATTCCAGTCTGTTTGTCCATCTCTCAAGTGTCCCTTGATGAATGTTATTCTGATATATCTGGCTTCTGTCGGAGTGACTTCAAACAGCTGATAGTCATCCACCTTCTTGGCTTCCGTCACCTGTTCTCCCAAATCCGTCCAGGAATCTCCTGCATCTTTCTTTGCTTCTACCTTAAATGTATGGCATTGTAAATGCGAATAATTCAAGCTACGATGTCTGTAACCCAATTGCCCGAACTTGATAACTTCTCCCAAATCAAGATCCAGATAGCACACGGGATCATAAATGGGGCGGGTCTGAATATCAGGACACCAAAAAGTAGAGTTCTTGTCATCAAACAGATTTTTTAAATCCCCTTCTTTTGTTCCGAGATTGGAAGAATAAGCCCATTTGTCTGAGAACGGGAAACCTACGTACATAGGAGCCTCAGCCGCAACTTTCACTCTACAAACAGCAGACTGTTTGCCTCTGTCATTAGCTGTTACTACAATATCAGTCGATTGTCCGGTTTCTCCTACAATAGTGATCAGACCATTACCATCTACAGTGGCCACTGTTTCGTCAGCAGATTCATAAGTAACACTCTTATCGGTAGCAGTACCCGGATTAACAGTTACGAATTGCGCCAAATTGAAAGTCTTTCCGCTCTCCATTTCTACATTTTGTCCGGCAGACTGGATCGTGATGCTTGAAACAAGCACAATATTACTAATGACTCTGATTGGATATCTAACGAATGTACCCGAACCATCGTCCACCCTCACGATAATAGTATCCGTACCCAGCGGAGAAGGGATGTCACCTGTAGCAGGTGTTGTCAATTTAGGAGTGATCAAACCATCGGCACTCAGCTCAATAGCACCGGTAGGTTCACCTGCAAAGTGATAGCTGATGGCATTTTCTCTGGCACTTTCGGGCATGATGAACGGCTTCAACTGCAAAGGTTGCCCCTCCGTCACAATGACACCGAAGATGTCACTTTCCAGATTTGTAGCATTTTCAACTGTGATGTTCACTGCCTTGCCTGAATCATCATCGCTGCAACCTGCAAACAGTGCCCCGAATGAAAGCATTCCTGCTAATAAGTATATATTCTTTTTCATAATCTTACGCTATATTTATCGGTTATCTATTAATGTCTTTCCAACCCGGATTCTGTTTCAACAGCGGATTCAGAAGCATCTCATTCAAAGGTATCGGATAATAGTAACGCTTATCGTCCCAAGGGCGCACACCTTTGATAACAGTAGTAGATGTAGGCCAAGGGATAATGAAACCTTCGCCATCTACAATCACTTGATTCCCCACTTCACCTATAGGAACAGTAACCTTGAACGGATAATCCTTGTATGTCTCATCGTTACGGTTCTTGCTGTACAGCTCGATCTTTTCCTGAGTCATCTTCATGCCTCTTACAGGAACCGTAAATAACTTGCCGGCCTTCCATCTCATCAAGTCCTCGTAACGCATACCTTCCATCATGGTTTCCACGCGACGCTCACGTCTGATTTCACGGATAATGGGCGATACGGAGTAATCCAGTTTCTCTGCATAAATAGCATCCAAACGTGGGTCAGCCGGAATATTGGACAAAGTCAATCTGGCGTTAGGGTATTTCGCAAAGTCATACCCTGCTCTTTCGCGTAAAGCATTAATAGTAATATCCAAATCAGCATTAGTTATTTCATTCAGTTCGGCTCTGGCTTCTGCATAGATCAGCAGCAATTCTCCATAACGGAACATGTGAGCTGTCTGTACACCATTAGGGTTAGCTTCCCACTCTGAATAATCAGGCATCCAGTGCTTGATGAAACGGTAACCGGTCACTGTAGAATTGTAATGCTTCATCGGAGAACCACCACCGGTATCGTAAATAATCATCGGATAAATCACTCCTGTTTCTTCCAAACCGTATGTATTATCATCCATATCAAAAATAGAAGCGTATTCACCCGGTTTACAAACCGTTTGTCTCAAACGGGGATCACGGTTATCCAGTTCTTCCCACATACCGTCATACCCCTTGAACAAAGGATTAACAGTGTAATTACCATCGGTACCTCCAATATAGATAGGACGTCCGTCTTCACACAAATAATCTTCAATCATGCACAAAGGAGCTCCCATGCAGTAGCGTGTGTGGTTGTTCATTCCCCAGTAACGCGGATTGTCATGTCCCAGTTTAACACCATCATACACACGTGCCAGAATCGTTTCTTCATTACCTTCCGCTTCAGGGCTCCCTTTCTGTATGAACAGGCGCCAATAACCATCTCCTGCAGCATTTTTAAAAAGACGATACCTGTTTTTATCAATGATCTTCTTAGCAGCATCACGACTCATCTGTAAGAGTTCATTCGCTGTAGACTGCAAATTCAATTCAGTGTGATATTTCCGGAAAGTCCCTTCAAACAGACAGAAACGTGACTTCAGGAACAAAGCCATATCTTGATTGATATGTCCACAAGAGTTATCATTATCTTCCAGATTCTCAACAGCAAAATCAAAACATTTCAGAATATTTTCAACCAATTCTGTACGCGGCATACGCTCACCATACATTTCGGGAGAAGCCGTATCCAGTTCTTTGTCCAACCAAGGCACTTCGCCTAAAGCCACTAGTTTGATGTAATAGTCCCACGCCTTGAAGAAATAAGCCTGGGCGGCATATCCTTTCAGTGTTTCCGGATCACCAACTTCTCCATAATGATTCAGGAAATAATTCACTTTACGAAGCTTCATCCATTGCCAGGGTGAATCCATGTTTTTGGAAGCTGAATTCGGAGTATCATATGTACCACCCAGCTTACTATCAATACCTCCTGCGTAAACCGTATTATCGCTGAACGCATCTCCGAAAATGATCTGGCTACCGGCCTTCACTGCCAAAAAGCCTTTATCGTGTGAAGTATTATTAGTTCCGCCAATACCATGTCCATATACATAGTATCTGTATATACCGTCTAAGTATAGCTGCAAATCGGCCTCTTTTGTAAAGAATGTACCGTCAGCCATTTTATCTATCGGATCCCGTTGCATGAAGTCATCATTACAAGACGACAAGGCTGCCACCAAGGTCACGAGTAAAGTTATAATTGAATTTTTTTTCATAATCTATTGATTTAAAGAATTAAAAACCGACTTGAACACCTACGCTGAATGTCCGTTTGGGAGGATATGCGTCAGACAGATAGTCCGCATCATAATACTTGGGTACATCCGAAATGGTAAACAAGTTATAAGCAGCTATATTCAGTCTCAGCTTCTCCAATCCGACTTTACCGATCAATGATTTCGGGAAACTATAGCCCAGAATCACCTGTTTCAGCTTAATATAGGAAGCATCCAGCAGGTAGCCCGTCTGAGCGTAACTACCCACACCTGAACCATACATCGGGAATTTGGCATCTGTTCTCTCCGGAGTCCATGACTGATTGTATGTCTCCCATGAACCGGCTCCATTACCCCAATAACTAGAAGTAGAAGCCAGCCAATAGTCTCTCTTTCCCACTCCCTGGAACATCATATCCAAGTCAAATCCTTTGTACTGGAAGTTAGCAGTAATGTTGTAGCGATAGCGTGGCGAATTATTACCAATGATTTTTCTGTCACCCGGATCATCTACCGTATTCAAGCCACTGGTAATCACACCATCATTATCCAAATCTTTATACCACACGTAGCCCGGATAGGGTTGTCCGCCTTTAAAATAAGCTCCATGATACAATGGCTTTCCATTAGCACCTACACCGTCAAAGTCACCTTCCTGAAGAATGCCACCGGTTACGTATCCCCAAATATCTCCTACGGTATATCCTTTGTACAAACTACCGTCACCAAGCTTGTTGGTTGGATTGGAAGGATAGCTTACTACTTTTGCCTTATCGTCTGAAAGTGCAACACCCAAACTATAGCTGAATCCGTTAGCCAGTCTGTCCGACCATTTTGCCTGAAGTTCAAATCCGGTTGTCTTCAATATACCAGCATTCTCATAAGGCAGATCGTTGTCACCAATTAATGCCGGATAATCTTTTCCACCCGGAATCAAGATGTCAGTTACTTTTCTTTCAAAAATATCGGCACTGAATGTCAAGCGATTACTCAAAAAAGTAAAATCAAAACCTAGGTTCTTAGTCGTTGATTTTTCCCAAGTCAGATTAGGATTCACCAACGAAGGAGTAGAGATACCTGTAGGATAACGTGTTCCATCAAACAAGAAATATCCCTCTACCAAGTTGAAAACAGACTGGTACGGATAGTTGGAATCTGGCTGGCTACCCAAGCGTCCCCAAGAGGCTCTGATCTTGAAATTGTCCAACCATGATTTAGACCAATCCATGAATTTTTCATCCGAAACTCTCCATCCCAAAGATATAGTGGGGAAGAACTGGAAACGTGAATCATTCGGGAACTTTGAACTACCGTCATAACGGGCATCCATCTCAATCAAATATTTACCCATGTAATTATACATGATACGGCCGAACAAGGCGCGTGCCGCAACTTCAGAGTGAGAGTTAGAGGAAGTATTAGCCGTTACGTCTTCCACCAGACTAGGGTTCAGGATATACGGGTCCAGCATTTTCTTCAATGTGAGAGAAGAGCCGGCATAACTTTCTTCTTCCTGATTAATACCTATCAATGCAGAAATACTGTGTTTCTCTTTAAAAGTCTGGTTATAGTCGGCATACACATTAATAGAATATTTATCCGTTGAAGTACGTTCTATATAACCATCATTGTCTGTTGCCCAGCGGTATTCGAGTGCAGTCCATGAATTATTGACACGACCTTGCTTGGGGTGCGTCTTCTCTCTTTGATAAGTAGTAGGAGTAACAGAGATGTCTGCCTTTATTTTCAAAATCTTAGGCAGAATAATAAATTCCGGACTGATAGAAAGAATGGTCTTGCGTCTGGAAGTGATATTGCGTCCGCCAGCGTACAAGTAGCTTACCGGATTTTCTGTGACATAGTTTGGCATCGGATCGTCCGGTCCTGTCAATACCGGTTGATAAATATAGTTCTCCGGATAATAAGATTTAGCATACTGCCAAAGATTAGAGCCGTCCGTCTGCTGGGTAGGTCCTTCATAATCGAACACATTATATGAGGCCTTCGCAGCTACCGTGAACCAACTGGTCACTTTAGCGTTCACACTCAGCAAGGCGTTGTATCTTTTCAACTTGTCGGTTTTAATTTCATACATACCTTTCTGATCCTGCATGCCCAAAGAAATGTAATAACTGATTTTATCACCACCACCGCTGATAGAAAGATTGTGTTTCTGAGTCGGGGTCCAGTCTTTCACCAGTTCTTCATAAGGTCTTGTATTGCCCACCCACTGAATGGCACTACCTTCCATAAAGTAAGGCTTGTTATTCACGGGGTCTTTGATGTAGGCCATCATACCGTTCATCATATCCTTGTCGTGCTGGGTATATTCGGCAATTTCACCGGTCCACAATCTTTTGTCTGCTCCAGCCTTATAAATATGATAGGAATCCAAAATATCAGGCAATTCATAAGGTTGATCGAAAGCCAGATTATAAGAATATTCGATTTTTGATTTTTGCTGGTAAGTTCCCCCCTTGGTCGTTACCAAGATTACACCGAAAGTAGCTCTTGTACCATAAATAGCGGCAGCAGAAGCATCTTTCAGGAACGACATATTGTCAATATCGTTTGGGTTCAACTGGTTCAAGTCTTCAGCGGTGATCTCTACGCCATCCAGCAAAATCAATGGAGAACCGGAAACAACATCGAATTTATTCTTATCGTCATTGGACGTACCCCTCTGACGAAATGTGGTTGCACCACGAATATTCAAATTAGGTACTTTGTTGGGATCACCACCGGCAATGCTAACATTCAAACCGGGAACCATACCTTGCAGTGCCTGTCCTATATTGGCAACAGGTCTGTCTTGCAAAGTTTCTGCTCCTACGGAAGCTACAGCAGCCGTCAAATTTCCTTTCTTTTGTGACTGGAAACCGATAACCACCACTTCATCCATCAATTCCGAGTCTTCAGCCAAAGTTACATTAATGGTTTTCTGATCACCTACGGTTACTTCCTTCGTGGCATATCCCACAAATGAGAAGACCAGCACAGTCTTACTGCCCGCAACAGAGATGTCATACTTTCCATCAAAGTCCGTAATTGTTCCATTAGTAGTTCCTTTCACTACCACCGACACTCCAATCATGGGTTCCTTGTTAGCATCCTGCACAATACCTGTAATGTGCATGTCTTGTTCAATCTTCATTGCAGCATCCGGAACAGCCTGTATTTCCTGATGCGTTCCTGCGAATAAGAAAAGAAAGCATAGAAAACACATCAAGGCCTGATGGGCATCCCTGCATTGACTTTTAACTAATCGTTTTGCATTTTTCATAATTTACATTGTCTTAAATTAAAATTAACGCCGCAAACGTAAGAACAAAGGAATTAACCATTTTACTATTTTAGGCTTTTCTTTTACTCAAATTCAGCAAACAAACACAAA